>OFMA01000653.1_pt1 | contig 25423 bp, 18 predicted proteins | sample 1541011 | NCBI WGS metagenome assembly OFMA01 (sample SAMN04209225, study PRJEB22552) | human gut metagenome | biome: gut; material: feces | host: Homo sapiens | place: USA: Oklahoma
CGATGGAGATTGCACTCTCCCCGGATATCCTTGGCCGTACCTTCAACGGTATCGGACAGCCAATCGATGACCTCGGGCCGCTTGTCTCCACTTTAAAAAGAGATGTGAACGGACTTCCGCTCAACCCGGTCCGCAGAGAATACCCAAGAAACTATATCCATACCGGTATTTCTGCAATCGACGGTCTGACCACCCTGATTCGTGGACAGAAGCTGCCGATCTTCTCCGGAAACGGACTTCCGCACGACCAGCTGGCAGCACAGATCGTACAGCAGGCATCCCTTGGAGATTCCGATGAGAAGTTTGCAATCGTATTTGCCGCTATGGGTGTTAAATACGACGTAGCAGAGTTCTTCCGCCGGACCTTTGAGGAAAGCGGTGTATCTGACCACGTTGTTATGTTCCTGAACCTGGCAAACGACCCGGTTGTAGAGCGTCTGATCACCCCGAAGGTAGCACTGACAGCTGCCGAGTACCTTGCATTCGAGAAAGGCATGCATATCCTGGTTATCCTGACCGATATCACATCCTTCTGCGAGGCTATGCGTGAGGTTTCCTCCTCCCGTGGAGAGATTCCTTCCCGTAAAGGTTATCCTGGATACCTGTACAGTGAGCTGGCTACGCTGTATGAGCGCGCCGGAATCGTACAGGGCGTAGAGGGATCCGTAACACAGATTCCGATCCTGACCATGCCAAACGATGATATCACGCACCCGATCCCTGACCTGACCGGTTACATCACCGAGGGTCAGATCGTACTGGACCGCCAGCTTCACGGCCAGTCTATTTACCCGCCAATCAGCGTGCTGCCGAGTCTTTCCCGTCTGATGAAGGACGGTATCGGTGAGGGCTACACAAGAGCCGATCATCAGGACGTAGCGAACCAGCTGTTCTCCTGCTATGCAAAGGTAGGAGATGCGCGTTCCCTGGCATCCGTTATCGGTGAGGATGAGCTTTCTCCGATCGATAAACAGTACCTGGTATTCGGTAATGAATTCGAGCATGAATTCATCGGCCAGGGAATGGATGAAAACCGTTCCATGGAAGATACGCTGAATAAGGCATGGGAGCTTCTTGGACTGCTTCCGAGAGAAGAGCTCGACCGTGTCAACACCAAGGTTCTGGATCAGTATTATCATCCGACCACCATTGATGCAGTAGCAAAAGCAAAGGCAGAAGCCGATGCCATGAATGAGTAAGCGAGAGGAGTGAGATCGGAATGGACCCGAATACCTTTCCTACCAAGGGAAACCTGATTCTTGCAAAGAACTCTCTGAAACTTGCCCACATGGGTTACGAGCTGATGGACAAGAAGCGGAATATTCTGATCCGCGAGCTCATGGGCCTGATCGATGAGGCAAAAGACATTCAGCGTCAGATCGATGTGACATTCTGCGAGGCTTATGCGGCACTGCAGATTGCGAACATGGAAATCGGTATCACCAACGTACAGACCGTGTCCTATACCGTTCCGGTGGAGGAATCTATCCGGATCAAGACGAGAAGTATCATGGGCGTGGAGATCCCGCTGGTAGAAGCCGACCCGTCCGGCCAGGCGCCGACGTATGCTTACTACAGCACAAAGGAGTCGCTGGATCAGGCAAGGCAGGCTTTTGAAAAAGTAAAAGACCTGACCTTAAAACTTTCCATGATTGAGAACTCAGCCTACCGTCTTGCGGCGGCAATCAAGAAGACACAGAAGCGTGCAAATGCGCTGAAGAATATCACGATTCCGCATTACACCCAGCTGTCCAAGGATATCGCGGACGCACTGGAGGAGAAGGAGCGCGAGGAGTTCACACGACTGAAGGTCATCAAACAGAGAAAGAACAAGGCAAGCTGATAGTAAGGCTTTCCCGAACAGAGATAAGAGCCGCCCGGCGCTGCGAAGAAATCCGCAGCGTCAGGGCGGCTTTTGCTGTGTTATCTGGTTTTGATTTTATACAAGATTTTAGAAAAAATTTCTATCTTTTTAAGGGAGGGTTTGTTATAATATGTAAAGTATTTGTAAAGAAAATGTAAGATGAAAGCTTTAAAGGAAGTTTTGGAGGCATGAACATGAAACAAAGTAAATGGAAAAAGGCAGGACGCATCGTGCTTACCGTGCTCGCGGTACTGATCGGAACACTTGGCGTTCTGCTTTTTACGTCGGAGCGCTGGATGCGGAAAACCTGGCCGAACCTTAATATGGAAGAGCTTGCCTATCAGCTGAAGGCACCCATTGCCGGAACAAGCCATGATCTGCTGATGAGCTATGTCCGCTCGTGTGCACTTCTGGCAGTGATCGCACTTGTGGCCCTCGTTCTGGTGAGCATTTTTCTGCGGAAAAAGCAGATGGCACACCTGGCATTTGGTCTGACCTGTATCGTGGCCGGCATCGCAAGCATTGCGTATTCAATCAACGACGTCTGGGCAGCGCTTGACATCAAAAATTATCTGAATAATCAGAGTACCTACAACACGATTGTGGAAGACAACTACGTAGATCCGGCGCGCGCCAGGATGACATTCCCGGAGCAGAAACGAAACCTGATTTATATTTATCTGGAATCCATGGAAAGCACTTACGCAGATAAAGCCAACGGCGGTGCTTTTGACAAGAACTATATTCCGGAACTGACTCAGCTTGCCGCGGATAACGTCAGCTTTTCCAACTCTGATCTTCTCGGAGGCGGCCATTCCAGCGTTTACACGACCTGGACGATCGGCGGAATCTTTGCACAGACTTCCGGTTTGCCGCTGAACACCGGCATCGGCCGAAATGAGATGGCATACCAGGAAAGCTTCTTCCCGGAGATCAACACACTCGGAGATGTCCTTGCGGATGAAGGCTACAAGCAGTACTTCTTCATTGGTTCCATCGGCGCCTTCGGAGGCCGTGAAAACTACTTCAAAGAGCACGGCGATTACGAGATCGACGATTACAACTGGGCACAGGAGCAGGGCCTGATCCCGGAAGACTACTACGAATGGTGGGGCTATGAGGACGAAAAACTCTTCGCCTTCGCCAAAGACCGTCTGACCCAGATTGCAGCAGAAGGCGAACCGTTCAACTTCACGATGCTGACTGCCGATACTCATTTCGAGGATGGATATCCGTGCGAACTCTGTGATGAGGAAAACGATGGCGACAATCAGTATGGAATGGTTCTGCATTGCTCGAGCAAACAGGTTACGGAATTTGTTTCCTGGATCCAGCAGCAGGATTTCTACGATAACACAACGATCGTGATCTCCGGCGATCATCCGACCATGGACGCAGATTTCTGTGAAAACATCGACGCAGATTTCCAGAGAACTGTTTATAATGTAATCATCAATTCTGCCGTGCAGCCGCAGCAGGAGAAAAACAGAACCTTCACGACGATGGACATGTTCCCGACTACCCTTGCGAGCATGGGCGTCACCATCGAAGGCGACCGTCTTGGCCTTGGCACCAACCTGTTTTCCGGCGAGCAGACCCTCGCGGAGCAGATGGGCTACGAAGAACTGAACGACGCGCTCTCCCAGAAATCCAAATTCTTTGAGAAAATGGAAGAGAACCTGAATCCGGTCTGGACCAAAGATGAGAATGGATGGAAATTCTATATTGCGGAGGAAGACCGATACGCCAAAGGCGAGTGGGTTACCAACAACCCGCACCGCTATCAGAGCGACACGGAACAGAAGTATTACATCGATGCCGATGGCTATGCCGTACAGGGCTGGAAACTGATCGATGGAAAATGGTACTATTTCTCCAAGACAGGCAGCTGCCGTTTCCTCGTCGGCCCGTGCGATGAGCCGTATGAGGTGGATGAGTCGCAGTACTCCTGAAACTTGCAGTGCATGATAAAAAAGAAGAATTTCAGACAGAGAAAAGTCTGAGATTCTTCTTTTTTTACATTCGGGCAGCCGATCCGCCTTTTGGCGGAATTTTCTGCAATTTTTTGTACAAAACGTATAAAGATTGTGAAATAAATAATTATCAATTGAATGATTGCACAAAACATGGTAAAATACGACTATCAATCGGCGGACAAAGCGGAAAAAGAAAGGGGATTTGAAAACAATGGGTTACAAATCAGACATTGAGATTGCACAGGAGTGTACCATGCAGCCGATCACAGCGATCGCAGAAAAAGCAGGTATCGATGACAAATATCTGGAGCAGTACGGAAAATACAAAGCCAAAATTGATTACAACCTGTTAAAAGAAACAAATGCGGAGGATGGAAAACTGATCCTTGTTACAGCCATCAACCCGACACCTGCAGGAGAAGGAAAAACAACAACATCCGTAGGTCTGGTAGACGGACTTTCCAGAATCGGCAAAAAGGCAATGGTTGCACTTCGTGAGCCATCCCTTGGACCGGTCTTCGGTGTAAAAGGCGGAGCAGCAGGCGGCGGATACGCACAGGTCGTTCCGATGGAGGATATCAACCTTCACTTCACCGGTGATTTCCATGCGATCGGCGCAGCGAACAACCTGCTGGCTGCTATGATCGACAACCACATTTTCCAGGGCAATGCACTGAACATCGATCCGAGAAAGATCACCTGGAAACGATGTGTAGATATGAATGACCGTCAGCTTCGCAGCGTTGTAGACGGACTTGGCGGAAGAACAAACGGAATGCCAAGAGAAGACGGCTATGACATTACGGTAGCATCTGAGGTTATGGCAGTTCTTTGTCTGGCAAGCGATATTACGGATCTGAAAGAAAGACTTTCCAAGATTATCATCGGATATACCTATGGAAAAGTATCCGAACAGAAACCGGTAACAGCAGGTGATCTGCATGCAGAAGGCGCTATGGCAGCTCTCTTAAAAGATGCTCTGAAACCAAACCTGGTACAGACACTGGAAGGAACACCGGCTATCGTTCACGGCGGACCGTTCGCAAACATCGCACACGGCTGCAACTCTGTAACTGCAACCAAAATGTGCCTGAAATTAGCAGATTACACCGTTACAGAGGCAGGCTTCGGCGCTGACCTTGGTGCTGAGAAATTCCTCGACATCAAATGCCGTATGGCAGGTATGAAACCAAACGCAGTTGTTGTCGTAGCAACTGTTCGTGCCCTGAAATACAACGGCGGCGTTCCAAAAGCAGAACTGAACGGCGAAAACCTGGAAGCTCTGGAAAAAGGTATGCCAAACCTTCTGAAACATGTAAGCAATATCACAAACGTATACAAACTGCCTTGCGTTGTTGCAATCAATGCATTCCCGACCGATACCGAAGCAGAACTGAAGCTGGTTGAGGAGAAATGTAAAGAGCTCGGCGTCAACGTTGTTCTGTCCGAGGTATGGGCAAAAGGCGGCGAGGGCGGCGTAGCCCTGGCAGAAGAAGTTGTCCGTCTTTGCGAGCAGCCGAACGATTTCACCTATGCATACGATCTGGAAGGCTCCATCGAAGAGAAACTGAACGCCATCGTTCAGAAGATCTACGGTGGAAGCAGAGTTGTCCTGACCGCAAATGCACAGAAACAGGCAAAACAGTTAGAGGCTCTCGGATTTGGCAACTGCCCGATCTGTATGGCAAAAACCCAGTACAGCCTGACCGATGATCAGACCAAACTCGGCGCACCGACCGGATTCGAAGTTACCGTACGTAACCTGAAAATCTCCGCAGGTGCAGGCTTCATCGTAGCCCTGACCGGTGACATCATGACCATGCCAGGTCTGCCGAAAGTTCCGGCAGCAGAGCGTATCGATGTAGACGCTACTGGAAAGATTACAGGACTGTTCTAATAACACAGGATATTGTCTTGAAAAGACAGAATAAAGCATGAAATAAAACACAGAAAAAAGAGACATTCCTTCGTGAATGTCTCTTTTTTTACGTTTTTATTGCAAAATATTACAAAAGATAATATAATTTCTAATGATAACATAGAGAGAAAAGCAGATATATTATAGTAAGGGAGTTACTTACCAATGACATCGAAGAAAAAATTGAGAAGTCTTCTGGGCGGTACACTTTTTATGGTGCTGATGCTCAGCGTACACCCGACGACTGTTTCCGCGAGTGCTGTGGGGAGCAGCACGGTGATGGACCAGTCTGTGGAGACAGAGGATCAGCAGAGCGGGATGCAGAGTGAAACGCAGACACAGGCTTCACAGGACAGCGTTGCTGCTGTGCGGGACAGTCAGAATGGCTGGGTTAAGGCAGGCGACGGCGGCTGGTATTTTTATGAGAACGGACAGCTGAAAACAGGATGGCTTTACCGGAATGGAAACTGGTACTGGCTGGATCCGGACCGGAACGGCCGCATGGCAGAAAACAGCTGGTTCACATACGATAATAATCTTTATTATGCCAAGGGAGACGGAGCAATCTATAAAAATGGTTTTCAGGAAGTAGATGGAAACCTTTATTATTTCCAGAGCTGGGGCGGCATTCAGAGAAATGTGTATCTCAGCATCAGCGGAAAAATGTACTATGTACAGGAAAATGGTATCGTTGCCCGTGGAATAGTCAGAACAATGAATGGACATGGTGATCTCTGCGCATTTGATGATACTACGGGAGCGCAGATCACACAAAAAGGCTGGCTGAAAAAAGGCACATCATATTATTGGGTAAGAGAAGACGGCGTCCTGCAGACCGGCTGGCTGCTGTACGATGATAACTGGTACTGGTTTGATGATAATGGTGTCATGATGGCATCCGGCTGGAAAGAAATCAACAACAATCTGTATTACTTCCGGAGCTGGGGCGGCATTTATAAAAACGGTTTCCAGAACATCGGAGGAAACGAGTATTATTTCCGGAGCTGGGGTGGTGTATATCGAAACACCTTCTTTACCGTAAAAGGAAAAACCTACATAGCGCAGAATGACGGATCGATCTATCATGCCAGCCAGACCGGCTGGGTTCAGCTGGGAGATCAGACTTACTGGATCAATCAGGATGGTTCTGTTCAGACCGGCTGGCTGAAGCTGGAAGGCAAATGGTACTGGCTGAAAGCGGACGGCACACGTGCTGCATCTGAATGGATCACGTATGACAACAACCGATACTATTTCGACGGTGACGGTGTGATGTACACCGGAATGAAAGAGGTTGACGGAACAAGATATTATTTCCACAGCTGGGGCGGCGTTTACCGTAACGAATCTTTTACCTGGCAGGGAAAGAAATACTGGGCAAAAGATGACGGAACCTTCTATACAGGTGTCTGCGATATCAATGGAAAGAAATACTATTTCCTGGAAGACGGCGAGCAGATTACAAAAGAGGGCTGGTATCTGACCAACGGAACGTATTACTGGATCAACAAGGATACGTCGCTTCAGACCGGCTGGGTGAAATATGACAACAACTGGTACTGGATGAAAGAAGACGGTACGATGGCATCGTCTGAATGGATCACCTACGACAAAAACCGCTACTATTTCCGAAGCTGGGGCGGCATGTACACCGGAATTCATACCATCGGCGGAACAAAATACGCATTCCAGAGCTGGGGCGGTCTGTACCATGATCAGACATTTACCATCGGCGGTAAAACATACTATGCCAATTCAGATGGAACATTTGCCACCGGCTGGGTGCAGAACGGCGGAAAAACGTATTATTTCGATGAGGACGGCACAAGCCATACGGGCTGGCTGCTTCTGGACGGAACGTATTACTGGATCAACGCCAATGGAACCAGAAGAGATGACGAGCTGTTTCAGTACGACGGAAACTATTATTATGTAGACAAAAACGGCGTTATGGCGACAAGCGGCTGGGTATACTGGGATTATAACTATTATTATCCGAGAAGCTGGGGCGGCATGTACAAGAATGCGTTTATTACCTATGATAATAACCTCTATTACCTTGGATCTGACTCGAAAATGGCAATCGGCTGGCAGTCGATTGGCGGAAATACATACTATTTCCGAAGCTGGGGCGGCATGATAACCGGAAAACAGGTGATCGACGGAAAAACGTATGTGTTCGATGAGGACGGCAAGCTGGTACAGAGTCCGGACGGATTTGAACCGTCCGCGCAGATCGGTGTCCGCACCGTACGGAACTTTCTGAAAAATGCACTGCTTCCGCTTGGAAACACCCTGTATATCTGGGGAGGCGGCCACACAGACGCAGAGGCAGAGAGTTACGGCGTCAATGCGCAGTGGAAACAATTCTTCAATACACAGAATTCCACCTACAACTATTCCGATCATCTGTATGAGTACGGAAAAGGTCTTGACTGTTCCGGCTATGTCGGATGGACCGCACATCAGGTGACGAAAGAGTATGCAACGACAACCTCCACTGGAATGCCGGCCTACTTTGCAAGAAAAGGCTGGGGAACCTGCGTGACAGGCGATACGTCCCAGAAATTTACGCCGGGTGATGTGGTCAGCAAGAGCGGTCATGTCTGGATTGTCATTGGCCAGTGCTCGGACGGCAGCGTGGTTGTCATTCATGCGACACCGCCGTATATTCAGCTTGGCGGAACCGTTTCTTCGACAGGAAGCATTAACAGTGAAGCTATTGAGCTGGCAAATGAATACATGAAAATGTATTATCCGGTTGCGTATGAGCGGTATGGTGTAAAAGTTCTTGACCGGTCCTATCTGACCGGTGTGAATCATTTCACCTGGAGCAGCAGTATCTTAAGTGACAGTGAAGGCTACCGCAGGAAGAAACCGGCAGAAATCCTGAACGATCTGTTCCAGTAAAATATCTTCTATAAAAAATAAGAGAGAATACAAAAAAACTTTGTAGTTCGTGTATTCTCTCTTTCTTTTTGCGCTGGAATTGTCTATACTAGAAGGTGCGTGAAAGACGCAGATCAGAAATACAAAAGAAAAAATCTGGAAAATAAAAATACAAGGGGAGTAAACATGCGAAAGAGCTGGAAATGGGCGCTCTGTCTTGGCGTAGTGTCGTTGCTGCTGCTGGGCGGCTGCGGAAAAGAAAAGACGGAACCAGTGGATCTGGTGCTGGTAACCGACGGCAGTGAGGTAGCTTCCGATGCCGTGTATCAGTCAGCATGGAACGGTCTTGCGCAGTATGGAGACGAGAGCGGTCTGAAATATGAAGCAAGTGTTCCGGCAGGACGGACAACAGAGGACTATGAAAACACCATCAAAGAGGCGGCGCAGAAGGGAGCATCCGTTATCGTCTGTGCCGGAACGAGCATGAGCCGCGCCGTTTACGATGCACAGCGCGACTGGAAGGATGTCCGTTTTCTGCTGCTGGAGGCAGAACCGGTCAGTGAGAGCGGCCGCAGCCGTCTCCGCGGAAATACAGAAAGCCTGGAAATTGATGCATCAGAGGCCGGCTACCTGGCAGGATATGCGGCAGTACAGGCCGGCTACACGCACCTGGGCTATATCGGACAGAAAAACGAAGAGAACGGAACAAAGTACGGGACAGGTTATGCACTCGGTGCAGAGGCGGCCGCTGCGGATCTGGGACTTGGAGAAAACAGCATCACGCTGGATTATACGTATCGGAAAAGCAGCAGCGTATCACCGTCGTATTTGGAAAAAATCAAAAGCTGGTACGGTGAGAGCGGACAGATTCTCTTCTCGGACGGTGCATCGTATCAGAATGTACTTGGCGCAGCAGCATCTGCGGCAGGCGGAGCACTGATCGCAAACGGCGGCGTGGAGGAGTACGCCAATGCCGTGTTGAAAGTACGTCTGGATTATGGAACTGCAGTTTACAATGCGTTAAAAGAAATGAAACAAAAGGATTTTGAAGGCGGGAAAATTGTAACGCGCGGCGTGACCGATCAGGAAATCAGTCTGGAATGGAATCAGGATGCGGTGCCGTCTTTTACAGAGGATCAGTACCGGGCACTCTGTGCGAAATTCTCCGCAGAGGACTTTTCAATCCCCGACGGCGATGCGCTTTCCTCGCCGGATCAATACAAATTGAGTTGTGTGAGTGTACAGAAGGTAAAATAACATGTATCGTTACTGTTCACGAATTGTTTACAAAAAGGCGGGATATTTTTCCTTGCATCCATTTGTGAATTGTGATATTATGTAAAAGAATTGGGAAAAATATTTCAAAATTGTTACAGAATAATTGAATTTCTAAGAAACAGGTAAAACTGGAAACAGAAATCCTACATACAACGAATCAATTTGGGAGTGAAAGAATGAGAAAAAAATTTCTTGCCTTAAGTTTAGCAGTGATCGTAAGTGCAGCTCAGGTAATGACAGTAAGCGCCTCCAAACAGGAGAAGTTACAGCAGCAGCAGGCAGCACAGGCCGAGACCAGCGCACAGCTTGACAACGCAAAAGCAGAAATCGACGATCTGGAAACTAAAAAGAATCAGATTACCGGCGAGATTGATGACCTGGACGCACAGCTTGTCGTAACCATGGCATCCGTTGAAAATCTGAAAAATGAAATTGCAGAGAAACAGACTGAGATTGAAGATACTCAGAAAAAATTAAGTGACGCACAGGCAGAAGAGGACGAGCAGTACGAGCAGATGAAAAAACGTATCAAATTCCTCTATGAAAGCGGCGGAGACAACGGCTGGGCAGCACTGATTCTGGAAGGAAAAGATTTAAGCAGCATCCTGAACCAGGCTGAGTACACCCAGAAATTATACAAATACGACAGAGAGTGCCTGCAGGAGTACATGGATCTGGTACAGCAGGTAACGGATTACAGCAATCAGCTCGCAGACGAGAAAGCAGACCTGGAAGCCAGCGAGGCAGAGCAGGAAGCACAGCAGCAGTCCCTCGAGGAAATGCTCGAGCAGAAGAAAGCCGTTTCCGATGACTACGAGAACCAGATTGCAGACCTGAATGACATGGCTGCACAGTACAACGCAGTCCTGGCAGAACAGAACGCAAAGATCCAGCAGATTCAGGAAGAGATTGCAGCCGAAGAAGCAGCGAAAGCCGCTGAGGAAGCAAGAAAAGCAGAAGAGGCACGTCAGGCAGCAGAAGCAGCCGAGGCAGCGCGCCAGGCAGAAGCTGCAAGACAGGCAGAAGCAGCCGCAAGCAGTGCTGCAAATAATGCAACAACGGCAGACAACACACCGTCCAGCACAGGAAGCTCCACCACGACAACAACACCGTCTAACGGAGGAAGCTCTTACGATGATTCTTCGTCCAGCGATACCAGCAGCTCGGATGATTCCAGCAGCTCCAGCAGCACCGGAAGCGCAACCGGAAGTGCCATCGTATCCTATGCAACACAGTTTATTGGAAATCCATACGTATGGGGCGGCACAAGCCTTACCAACGGAGCTGACTGCTCTGGTTTTATCATGAGCGTTTACGCACACTTCGGATACGACCTTCCGCATTCCTCCAGTGCACTGCGTGGTGTAGGACGCGGTGTATCTTATGCCGAGGCTCAGCCGGGCGATATTATCTGCTACAGCGGCCACGTAGCCATCTACATCGGCGGCGGTGCAATCGTACACGCAAGCAATGAGCGCGACGGTATCAAGATCAGCAGCAACGCAGCGTATACCACGATTCTTGCGGTAAGACGTGTGGTTTAAAAAGGAATTACATAGTAAGAATTTTCAGATCCCGGGAGAGAAAAATCCCGGGATCTTTTGCGTTTTGCTTAAAATTGAGTGCATTCGCGTTAAAACTGTGATATACTAAAGCACATCGGAGATACAAGGGCGTATTGACCAACAGAAGGTCAGTACGCCCTTTTGCTTGTTAGGAAGAAGGGAGAATCGTTATGAAACTGGAAAATTATTTTCGTCGTTTCGGTATTCGGAACGGATCTGGTGCGGAAAGTAGCGTCAGTGCTGTCCATCTGCATTATCGCCGGTCTGCTGATCGTCTACGTCCCGAACATCATCGCCGGAGCCGGAAAGATCGGCGATACTGTAAACGCCATGAAAACCGCAGACCTCCCATTCGGCAAAGCCCTGTACGCCGCATTCCTCTACGGAACCTTCCAGCTTGCTAATGTCGCAGTCTTCGTCCAGCATGCCAAATCCTTCGAAAAACCGCAGGATGCCGGAAAGAGCATGGCAGTCGGTGCCGTATTAAATGCCCTTCTGATGATCATGGTCGTCCTCGGAATCATGACCGTATACCAGAACCCGGAAATGAGCCAGCAGAGCGTCCCGACATTATTTATGGTTCAGCAGGGCGTCGGCAGTAAATTCATGACACCGCTGATTTCCGTACTGATCATCCTCGGTGCCGTATCCACAGCCGTCAACATGGTTGCCGCCATGGTCAAACGAATCCACGCCGGTCTCGCTGAACGAAGCAGCAGAACAGAAACCGCAGGCAAAATCAGCCGCACCCAGATCCTCGCCGCCCTCGCTTGCTGCATCGCAGACTTCCTCATCGCACAGTTTGGTCTGCTGACGCTGATCCAGAAGGCGTACAGCATCCTGGCATACCTGGCAATCCCGGTCATCTTGGTGCCGTACGTGGTGCACATGGCGGTGATGCGGTTTGATACGAAAAAATAGAAAAGAACAATAAAAAATTTGTAACAAAAATTTACACCGCAGAAAGAGAGATTTGCTTCTGGAGAATGGAAGTATTTCGCAGACAGCAGAAAAAAGAAGATTCATGCAGAGCAGACGTGAGTCATAAAGAAATGACATGCGTCTGCCTTTTTTCTGTGCGTCTGGCAGAGTATGTGTCGGTGACAAAGCAGAAAACAGGAACTCTTCTTTGGGACTCGATTGTGCCGTCAAAATATGGTATACTGCAAAAAGGATCAAAAAGCGGATATTGATATTTCACGGGAGGGGAAGAAGATGAAAAATGCACCGGCTTATGTGAAGGTTTACAGCAGACTGAAAAACGAGATCAATAAGGGAACATATCCTGTCGGGGGATTTCTGCCGAAGGAGTGTGAACTGGAGAAAATCTATCAGGTCAGCCGTACTACGGTACGGAATGCAGTAAAGATACTGGTGCAGGAGGGACTGGTTGAGGTTCGCCAGGGTTCTGGAACGAGGGTGCTGAATCATAAGGCAATTCAGAATTATAACAAGGTCACATCGGTCACGGAATCCCTGATGAAAAAAGGATATCGGGTAACGACGTCAGATATGATGATCGACATCATTTCGGCGGACAAACAGCTCGCCGATGAACTGGAAATTCCGGAGGGAACCAGCGTGGCGAGGATTCAGCGGCTGCAGCTTGCGGATGAAGAGCCTGTTACGCTGATGGAAAATTATATCGAATATGCGAAAGTCCCTGGCATCGAAGCGTATGAGAATCAGTTTGTAGCGCTGTATCAGTTTCTGGAGGAGAAATTCGGCTTGCAGATTGATGAGACACGAGACAGAATTTCAGCGAAATCCGCGACCTTTATGGAAGCCCAGGTTCTGAAAACGGAGCCGAAGGATGCGCTTCTTGTGGTGCACAGAGTCACCTACTGGCAGAACCGGCCGGTGAGCATTGACCATGTGCGGATCATCGGAAGCAAGTACGAGGTGGAGATTTCGGGAAAAGGACGGAGTAAATGAGCGATGAGACAGAAGAACAGAAGAAACTGATGCGGCAGATTGATATCAGCTGTGTACAGGCATTTCATACAATGGATGAAATTGATGCGATGGTGGAGCTGGCAAAGAAATATCGTCTGGCTGCTGTGTTTACCTTGCCGGCGTTCAGCGCCCATGTGGCAGAACGGCTGCAGGACACCAGAGAAATCCATGCGGGAGGCGTGGTAAGCTTTCCGGGCGGCGGAGATACGACCGGACAGAAGAAGCGGCAGGCAAAAGAACTGTGGGAGGCTGGCTGCCGGGAAATCGACATGGTGATGAATCTTACGGCATTCAGAAGCCACGAATTTTCTTATGTAAAAGAAGAACTTCTGGCCATCCGGGAGCAGGTGCCTTCGGCGATTTTTAAGGTGATCATCGAGGCACCGCAGCTGACGGAGCAGGAAATCTGCCAGGCAGTGGATCTGTGTGTGAAAGGCCGTGCGGATTATGTAAAGACGAGCACCGGATGGTATCCCGGCTGTCCTTCCACCGTGGAGCAGGTTCGAATCATGAGCCGTGAAGCCGCCGGTCGCATTCAGATCAAGGCCGCCGGTGGAATCCGCAGTCTGGAAACTATACAGGAAATGCAGAAAGCCGGCTGCAGCCGTTTCGGTATGGGAATGCGGTCGGTGCAGAATTTGATAAAAAGTATCTATAAGTAATCTATTGTGCAAAAGCTATAAAAAAGTCACGGAATATTCTACGGCATTCCGTGACTTTTCTGTTGAATTAGTAACCTATTAGTGATATATTCGAACCATAGGAATCGATAAATCATTAACAATCTGAAAGGAGAGCAAAAGATATGAAAGGTTATGCAATGCTGAAAATCGGTGAATCCGGATGGATCGAGAAAGAACGCCCGAAATGCGGGCCGATGGATGCCATTTGCCGTCCACTGGCAGTTGCCATCTGCACATCAGATGTCCACACTTTATGGGAAGGGGCCATCGGTGACCGTCATAACATGATTCTGGGCCATGAGTGCTGTGCAGAGGTTGTGGAAGTCGGAGAGCTCGTAAAAGATTTCAAACCGGGAGACCGGGTTCTTGTGCCGGCCATCACTCCGGACTGGAATTCTCTGGAAGCACAGGCTGGTTATTCCATGCACTCCGGCGGAATGCTGGCAGGCTGGAAATTCTCCAACTTCAAAGATGGTGTCTTTTCTGAATTCTTTCATGTAAATGATGCCGATGGAAACCTTGCGCTGCTTCCGAAAAACATCAATGTTGTCGACGCGTGCATGCTTTCCGATATGGTGCCGACCGGATTCCACGGCGTAGAGCTTGCCGATGTACAGTTTGGTGATACAGTTCTTGTCATCGGAATCGGACCAGTTGGTCTGATGTCGGTAGCCGGAACGAATATGCGCGGCGCATCGAGAATCATTGCTGTCGGAACGAGACCGGTCTGCGTAGAAGCGGCAAAAAAATACGGCGCAACGGATTTTGTCAGCTACAAGAACGGACCGATTTTCCAGCAGGTACTTGATATGACAGATGGAAAAGGTGTTGATAAAGTAGTCATCGCCGGCGGTGGTGTAGAAACCTTTGCAGAAGCAGTAAAATGCCTGAAACCGGGCGGAAAGATCGGAAATGTAAACTATCTTGGATCCGGTGACAACATTGATATTCCGCGTGTAGAGTGGGGCGTTGGAATGGGTCACAAACAGATTAACGGAGGCCTGATGCCTGGCGGAAGACTCCGCATGGAAAAACTGGGAGCTCTTGTTTCGGCAGGCAAGCTGGATGTCAGCCCGCTGTCCACGCATGTGTTTGATGGATGGGATCATCTGGAAGAAGCATTGTTCCTGATGAGAGATAAACCGAAGGATTTAATCAAACCAGTCGTTAAATTGGCTGACTGATGATTTGAAAATTTGACTGAAAAAGGAAACGTATGAAAATATTGATCGTATCCGGCTTTTTGGGCGCGGGAAAAACAACATTTATCAAACGGCTGGCCAGGAACGTCGATCAGCGGTTTGCCATACTGGAAAATGAATATGGAGCCGCAGGAATCGACGGCGCACGTCTTGGCCAGAACCGGCAGGGAACGCAGAAAAATGTATGGGAAATGACAGAGCAGTGCATCTGCTGCATCGGGAAAAAGGATTTTGCAGCATCCGTGCTGACCATTGCCAATGTGGTAGACCCGGAATACCTGATCGTAGAACCGACAGGCGTCGGAAGTCTCGCCCGGATTATAGAAAATCTGCGTCAGATCGAGTACGAGAGAATTCAGCTTCTCTCGCCGGTCACTATTGTGGATGTTTACAGTTACCGCCGCTATATGGCGGAATATCCCGAGCTGTATCAGGATCAGATCCGAAGCGCGGATACGATCATTGTTTCCAAAACAGAAGCATGCCAGGCGGAAGAAAAACAGCGCATCCAGAAATTTCTGCAGGAAATTAACTCGCAGGCAAAAATCATCACGGATTATGCATCCACGATGACACGGGAAGATTACCAGAGCTTGCTGCTGGGCAGCCGGTATGAGAAAAAAGTACAGGATACGCAGAGCGGCGAAAAGATGCCGGAGACCTTCTCCTTCGAAAATATCCGAATGGAGGCACCGGAAACCCTGTGGTGTTTTCTGGAACAGATCATTCGCGGAGCGTTTGGAAATATCATCCGTGCAAAAGGACAGTTCGCAGCCGGAGACCAGTTTCTCCAATTTGATGTCGCCGATCACCGCTACAGCATCACCGGCACAGAACAGAAAAACGCCGGCCAGGCTGTGTTTATCGGAAACGATATGAACGAAGATGCGATCCGGCAGTATTTTAAGAAATGCGCCGGAAACCAGAAAATGAAATATGCTGCCCGTCATGTATCATAAAGTAAATAGGAAAAAGAGATTGCGGAGTCCTGCCAAAACAGGGTTTCGCAATTTTGGTTTTTACAGAAAGATTCAACTGAAAAACGAAGGATAGGCAAAAACGAAAAATTACGCTAAAATAAACATACAAGTATTCCAAATAAAACAAAAGAAAAATCAGGGGGGATCTGATATGGAGGAACAGAAAAGAAGACGGGAAAGAAAATCAGCGGCATACTGGTTGAGCAAAAGCTCGATTTTATATCCGATCTGTATCTTGTATGTGATGTATGTGAAACAGGTTGAGGTATATATTACAGAATGTTCCGTCCATATTTCGTCGGGGACAATGCTTTTTGTCTATGCGCTGTGCCTGATTTTGTGGCTGGCCTCACCCATTCGAAGCTACTGCGCAGATGGAACTGCAAATGAAGTTTTATTCTATGCATTTCCGCCGAGCATACTGATGCTGTTTTTATTTGCCCAATATTCACTGAAAATTGTGTTGTTTCTTGCAGTGCTGGATGGGATATTTCTTGTTACGGTTTTAAGAGATTTACATAGAAAAAAACGAAAATATTCTCCGAAAAAATTCTGGAGATTAAAAAGAAGTGACTTAAACGCATTTCTGTTTGTTTCAGTATGCGTGAGTATGGTACCGACTTGTATGATGATATATTGGAAGCTTGAGTCTCCGTCCGGAGCGGCAGAACTTTACGAACGAAAAAAGGACTATAATCTCGTCCAGAATCAGGAGAACATTTTTCAGGAAAATAAAGAATTTCTGCTGAGCTTAAAGGAGAGCGAATGGAGGCAAAAAACACTGGAAGAAAGAACAATTGCAGCACAGAAGATGGTACGGCTTGAAACAGAACGACTTGGAATTCCCGAAATTCCGCTGTATGTGAAAGAGACAGGATCATCGAATTGCGTTGCATTATATAATAACGAAGAGAACGAAATATGGTATGCTCCAGAGCATTTAACATCTCAGACAGCAGAAGAATTTTTTACGGGAATTTGCGAAGAATGTTATCATGGAATGGAGTATTATCTGCTGGAGCGAATGGACTGGAATTCGGAAATGGCGAATACTGCTTATTTTGAAGAAATGAGGAAGTGGAAACTAAATGATAATCGCTACATATCTGGACGCGACGAGGGCGATTCGTTTGAAGCATATCAATCACAGCCGCTGGAAGCATCTGCCAAAAAGTATGCCAGTTCCGAAACAGAGGCACTGATTCATTTTATTGCTGTGTACGGCGATGAATAAAAATCTTTTAGGGGGGGGAGGGAGAAAAGGAGCGTCGGGAAAAAATAAAAAAATTAGCACTCTCCTCTTGACAGTGCTAACAACTAGTGTTATAGTACGACTAGAACAAAGAAAGAAAAGAAAATTCACATCAACGCTCTTTTTGTTCGGAGCGAATGTTAGCACCAAAATAGATAAGGAGGAAGCCGATTATGAATATCAGTAAATTCACACAAAAATCGCTGCAGGCTGTACAGGACCTGGAAAAGACCGCATACGATTTCGGCAACCAGGAAATAGAGCAGGAGCATCTGTTGTATAACCTCCTGCATCAGGACGACAGCCTGATTCTGAAATTGATCGAAAAGATGGAAATCAACAAAGATCATTTTCTGAACCGTGTCGAGACGGCGCTGAACGACCGCGTCAAAGTATCCGGCGGTCAGCCGTATATCGGTCAGTATCTGAATAAAGCATTGATAAATGCTGAGGATGAGGCGAAAGCCATGGGAGACGAGTATGTTTCCGTAGAACACCTCTTCCTGGCAATGCTGAAAAACCCAAGCCCGTCCATGAAAAAACTGTTTCAGGAGTACGGCATCACAAGAGAACGTTTCCTGCAGGCATTAAGCACCGTGCGCGGAAACCAGAGAGTTACCACCGACAACCCGGAGGCAACATACGACACCCTGGAAAAATATGGCCAGGATATCGTAGAAAAAGCCAGAAACCAGAAAATGGACCCGGTTATCGGCCGTGATACCGAAATTCGGAACGTTGTCCGTATCCTGTCCCGTAAGACAAAAAACAATCCGGTTCTGATCGGTGAGCCTGGTGTTGGTAAAACCGCAGTCGTAGAAGGCCTGGCCCAGCGAATCGCCAACGGCGATGTACCGGAGAGCCTGAAAGATAAAACCATTTTCTCCCTCGATATGGGAGCCCTGGTAGCCGGAGCAAAATACCGCGGCGAATTCGAGGAGCGTCTGAAAGCCGTTCTGGAGGAAGTCAGAAAGAGCGACGGAAAAATCATTCTGTTCATCGATGAGCTGCACCTGATCGTCGGCGCCGGAAAGACCGACGGCGCGATGGATGCCGGAAACATGCTGAAACCTATGCTGGCACGAGGCGAACTGCACTGCATCGGTGCCACAACGCTGGATGAGTACCGCCAGTACATCGAAAAAGATGCCGCCCTGGAGCGCCGTTTCCAGCCGGTTCAGGTTGATGAGCCGACCGTAGAGGATACGATTTCCATCCTGCGTGGCTTAAAAGAGCGCTACGAAGTTTACCACGGCGTAAAAATCACCGACGGTGCCCTCGTTGCAGCCGCGACCCTTTCGAACCGTTACATCAGCGATCGTTTCCTGCCGGATAAAGCAATCGACCTGGTCGACGAGGCATGCGCTCTGATCAAGACAGAACTGGATTCCATGCCGGCCGAGCTGGATGAGCAGCGCCGTAAGATTCTGCAGATGCAGATCGAGGAAGCCGCACTGAAAAAAGAGACCGACAATCTGAGCCGCGAGCGTCTGGAAACACTGCAGAAAGAGCTTGCTGAGTTAAAGGATACCTTCAATTCTGCAAAGGCACAGTGGGAAAATGAAAAGAGTTCCGTTGAGAAACTGTCCAAACTGCGTGAGCAGATCGAGGACATGAACCGCCAGATCCAGAAAGCAAAGAATGATTACGATCTGAACCGCGCCGCTGAACTGCAGTACGGTGAACTCCCGAAATTACAGCAGATGCTGGAAGCAGAAGAGAAAAAAGTTAAAAATGAAGATCTCTCCCTGGTACACGAGAGTGTAACGGATGAAGAGATTGCCAGAATTGTCTCCCGCTGGACTGGAATCCCGGTTGCAAAACTGACCGAAGGCGAGAGAACTAAGATCCTCGGTCTGGAAGATGAACTTCACACGAGAGTTATCGGCCAGAATGAGGCAGTCACCAAGGTTTCGGATGCGATCATCCGTTCCAAAGCCGGAATCAAGGATCCGACAAAACCGATCGGTTCATTCCTGTTCCTTGGACCTACCGGTGTCGGTAAAACAGAGCTTGCGAAAACGTTGGCAGAAAAGCTGTTTGATGATGAGAACAACATGGTTCGAATCGATATGAGTGAATACATGGAGAAATACTCCGTCTCCCGTCTGATCGGAGCGCCTCCGGGATATGTAGGCTACGAGGAGGGCGGCCAGCTGACCGAGGCAGTGCGCAGAAAACCATATTCTGTTGTTCTGTTCGATGAGATCGAGAAAGCGCATCCGGACGTCTTCAACGTTCTGCTGCAGGTACTCGATGACGGCCGTATCACCGACTCCCAGGGCCGTACCGTAGACTTTAAAAATACGATCCTGATCATGACCTCCAATATCGGATCCCAGTATCTGCTGGACGGCATTCAGGACGATGGCAGCATCTCCGAAGAGGCGAGAAACCTGGTCATGCAGGATCTGCGTGCACACTTCCGTCCGGAGTTCCTGAACCGTCTGGATGAAACAATTATGTTCAAACCATTGACAAAAGACAACATTGGTCATATCGTAGATCTGTTGCTGAAAGGACTGAACAAACGTCTGGCAGACCAGGAGCTTACCGTCGAACTGAGCCCGGCTGCAAAACAGTTTGTCATCGAGGGCGGCTACGACCCTGTTTACGGCGCCCGTCCATTGAAACGTTTCGTACAGAAAGAGGTAGAAACCAGCACCGCAAAACTGATCCTTGGCGGTCAGGTCAGCGAGGGCGATACGATCCTTCTGGATGTGGAAAACGGCGGCCTGAAGGCAATGATCAAACCAGGTGTGGAGGTAGTAGACGAATGATGCCGAAAGATCCCGTAATGCTGCTGAGCTATGTCAATACGCAGTTAAGAGATTTTTACCCGTCGCTCGCAGAATTCTGCGCGGCCATGCAGACAGAGGAATCCGATCTGCGGGAAAAACTGGCGCTCATCGACTATGAGTACGATGAGAAAACGAACCAGTTTGTATAAGAATAACCAGGCCCTGAAAAAAATGGCGGAAAAAGGCGTTCCGTATGTGGAAAAACACATACGGGGCGCCTTTTTTACGCAAAGCGTGTTTCTTATAACTGACAGGAAAAATCATATCTATAATAGAAGAAATGTGGTAAAATGGAGGAAAAGAAAATCCGCTGAAAATGGGGAAACAGCGGATCTGGAGAAGGAGGAAACAAATATGTATTTTGGTGTACAGACGTATGGGGTATCCAAAGAATGGAAACAGGATCCCGAAGGATTTTTAAAGAAAATCTATGAGGCAGGCTACCGCCAGATCGAGCCGTGTCTCGGATTCCGTGTTGATGCCAGGGACTACGGTTTCTGGATCCCGGAGGATCTGGAGCAGGCAATGCCGCTGCTTGCAAAATACCACATTGAGGTTCATGCGGTCCACATTTTCCTGGATGAATACCACTATGAAAGAGAACTTGCCATTCTTACAGAACTGGCGCAGAAATACCACATTTCCTGGTTTGTCGTAAAGAGCCCGGCACGCCTGACAAAAGATGTTCTGGACGAAACCGCTGCAAGATACCGCGAACTGGCAGAAGAACTGGAAAAAGCCGGAGCAGGTCTTCTGATCCACAACGAAAAAGAAGATATCTGTATCCGCGTGAATGGAAAAACAGCGTACGAATATCTACTGGAAGCCTGCGGTGAAAAAGTCGGAGCAGAAGTAGATGCCGGCTGGATGTACTGCGGCGGCGTCGACCCGGAAGAGTTCCTCTGGGCGCATGCGGACCGAGTCAAAGCCGTTCATTATAAAGATATGAAAATCACCGGCCAGGAAGCGCCGCTTGGAAAAGGCATGGTTGATCTGAAAGCCTGCTTCCAGTTCGCCCGCGCAAACGGTGCACTGCAGATTGTGGATATGGATGCGGCAACACTGGAGGATACCTGCCGCGCCGGAAAAATGCTCTCCGGATGGACAGGGGACAGAGACAACACCGACAGCATTCTCTGCACGATGGATGTGGAGACCGGAGAAGAAACCGTGCTGCATGAGTTTCCGGGAATCATCGAGGCACCGAACTGGCTGAACGATGGAAACACCCTGCTTTATAATGCGGATGGAAAAATCTACCGCTATGAGATCGACAAAGACCATGTGGAGCAGGTTGATACCGGTTTCTGCGTGCAGTGCAACAATGATCACGTTCCGTCACCGGACAACCAGCTGCTGGCGGTAAGCTGCATGCCGCCGGAACTCACAGATGGAACGTATGAATCCCACATCTACGTGCTCCCGATGACAGGCGGTGAACCAAAAGACCTCACCGGACCGGGTCTCAGCTATCTGCACGGCTGGTCGCCGGACGGAAAAGAGCTTGCGTACTGTGCCTTCCGCAAAAAGCCGGAGGAGGAGACCATGCGCATTGAGATCTGTACGATTCCATCAGACGGCGGCGAGGAAACCTGCCTGACGGACGGCAAAGGCTACAACGACGGTCCGGAGTATTCACCGGACGGAAAGCACATCTGGTTCAACAGCACCAGAAGCGGTCTGATGCAGGTATGGCGGATGAACCGTGACGGCAGCGGTCTCACCCAGATGACCGATTCCGATGCCAACAACTGGTTCGGCCACGTTTCGCCGGATGGAAAACACGTCATTTACCTGACCTTCGCTAAAGGTGAGCTGGAACCGAATGAGCATCTGCCGAACATGTATGTATCGCTTGGAATGATGGATTATGACGGACAGAATAAGAAAAAACTGCTGGATCTTTTCGGCGGCCAGGGCAGTATCAACGTCAACTCCTGGGCACCGGACAGCCGTAGAATTGCGTATGTGAAATATGTGCTTCATCACAAATAAAGGAATATCTTAAGAAAATCTGACGGGCCGTAAAAATTCATGGAAGTATTGTGAAAAAACGTTGAAAGTATTTTAGCGGAAATGCACAAGAATTCTTACGAATTTTTACGGCCCGTTGACTCTTTTTCTGACACACGTATAATGAAAGTAACAAGAGAAACTGCGGCCCCTGGCGGCTGCAAAACAATCAAAAGGAAAGGAGGATTTGTGTTATGAAGAAAACGAAAAAAATGCTTTCGTTTGTACTGTCCATGCTTCTGATCGTGACGATGTTCCCAACCATGGCATTCGCAAAAGAGGAAGCCAAAACGTGGAAGTTCGGAGAGCTTTCGCTGAAAGCAGGCGACGTTCTCGGCAAAGATACGGAGATTAAAAATGATGCAGAGAACAGAGAAATCCGAATACTTTCAGAAAAAACAAATCCGGATGAAAAGAAAGATCAGAAAGATGACAAAGAAAGAATAAAAACAGAAAAAGAGGCTGTGATCGCAGCGGCGGCTTCCTGGGATCTGAAGGATCTTACGGAAAAGGCCAAAAAGGCTCCGGCAGATTATCTGCTTAAAAAGGCAGACAGCTGGAACGGAAGCTGGATTGTAACAAAGATCGCAGAAACGGAAACAAAAGATGCCATTGAAATCCAGATAAGAACCTATGAGTACGCAGCTGTAACAGAAATCCAGGGCATACCGAAAGAAATCCCGGGAACCACCGCACTGACGGGCAAAGCAGTTCCAGAAAATGCAGATCAGAAACAGATCACATGGGAAATCACGGATGCCGGAATGACAGGTGCTGTTTTAGACGGCACAAACCTGAAAGTAACGAATGCCGGAACTGTAAAACTTCTGGCGACAATCAAAGACGGAAAGAAAACCGGCGTTGACTTCACACAGGAATTCACTGTGATTGTAAAAGCCGCAGATTACACCAGAGTAACAGAAGCGCTGGCGCTGATCCCGGAGGACATGGGCCGGTATACAGAAGAAAGCGCGGCAGCTGTTCAGAAAGCAAAAGATGCGGTAAAAGAGAACCTGCCATCAGCTGAACAGGAAACCGTAAATGGTTATGCGGCAGCCATTCAGACAGCAGTAAACGCACTGACGCTTCTTGGCGCAGATTACACAGAAGTTGATGCAGTACTTGCCAAAGTTCCGGGAGATCTTTCTATCTATACGGAAGAGAGCGTGGAAGCACTGAATGCAGTCATCGCATCCATCGACCGCACCAAAACGATAGAAGAGCAGCAGGCAGTTGCTGCTTATGCGGAAGCACTGGAGAATGCAATTGCAGCACTGGTACGCAAACCGGTTCCGGCAGATTATCAGGGAGTGGAAGAACTCCTGGGAAAGATTCCGAAAGACTTATCCATTTATACCGAAAAGAGTGTAAAAGCACTGAATGCGGCAAAAGAAGCCATTGTATGGGATCTGGATGACAGCAGACAGGAGGAAGTCGATCAGTTTGCAGAAAACCTGAAAGCAGCTCTTGACGGACTGACCCTGAAACCGGCGGACTACAGCACCGTAGACGCGGCTCTTGTCAAAGTTTCGAATGATCTGAGTATTTATACGGAAGAAAGCATTCAGCCGCTTCAGACAGCGATCAACAGCGTAGAAAGCGGAAAAACCATTCTGGATCAGGCAGAAGTAGACGGCTGGGCAGCAGCAATTGAAAATGCACTGGCAGGACTGCAGGTTCGGAAAGCAGATTATTCCAAAGTAGAGGAAGCCATCAAAAAGATTCCGGCGGATCTCAGTCTGTATACCGATGCGTCTGTAAAAGCACTGGAAGATGCAAAGAACAGCGTCGTAACCGAGCGGCCGGTCACAGAGCAGGAGAGCGTAGACGGTTACGCAAAAAAGATCGAGGCAGCGATTGCCGGCCTTACGTATAAAGATGCGGACTACAGCAAAGTAGATGCCGCAGTGAAGAAGATTCCAAACGATCTGAAGAAATACACGGACGAGAGCGTAAAAGCAGTCAATGATGCAAAAGCAGCGATTGTACGCGGAAAGAATATCACGGAGCAGAAGACGGTGGATGGTTATGCGGCAGTGCTGGAAAAAGCGATTGCCGGCCTGAAACAGAAACCGATGACTGCGCAGAATCTTCCGAAGATTACCAAAGGAGTCAATCAGTCAGGTATGCAGGGCAAGGAGCTTTCCTTCACCGCAGATTTTGAAGCAAAGGATCTCAAAAAGGTTCTCATCGACCAGAAAGAGATTGATGCGAAGAATTATGTGACGGCTGGAAAAGAGAATACGCAGGTTACGCTGAAGGCAGAGTATACAAAGAGTCTGGCAGAAGGCAAGCATACGATTTCGATCGTTTCAAGCAAGGGCCAGGCGGATACCGTATTCTATCTGAAGAAAGCAACAAAGAGTCCGGACACGGGAGACCGCACACAGGTGATGATGTGGGTGATCCTGCTCGGCGTTTCTGCAGCAGCAGTGGTCGGAGCAGTTGTTTATCGTAAACGTGAGAAATAAGAGTTGAAAGGGAAAGGGCGCCGGAAGGCGCCTTTTCTTTTGGACGGTTTTGGATAGATTGTAAATAGTCAGATAAAATACAAAATATGCAGAATTAACTATATTTTTCTAAAAATAAGAAAATTCGAAAAAAGGTGTTGACTTTTGCTTTTGGCGGTGTTATTATAACTAAGCTGTCAGCGAGAGCTACAGTGAATGAGTTCTTTTGAAACAGAAAAACCTAGTTCGGAGCCGGGTGGCTGCCGCGGGTTGCAAAAACTGCTTCAAAAAAACTTGAAAAAAGTTCTTGACAAAAGCAAATGAGTTTGATAAAATAAACGAGTTGCTGATCGAGAGAACAGCAAAGAAGTTCGAAAAAGCTTCAAAAAATAAATTAAAAAAGTTCTTGACAAACGAAAGGTTCTGTGATAAAATAAACGAGCTGATCCAAGTCGGAACAGCAAAGATCCTTGATAATTAAACAGTGAAACACATCCTCGAAAGTTCTGAATAAGTAATTCAAAACGATCGAAAGATCCTTTAAAACAGTAAAAGGGATAAATTAGCTAGTATGTTGATTTTGAACTTGGAACAAA
>OFMA01000664.1_pt1 | contig 25239 bp, 16 predicted proteins | sample 1541011 | NCBI WGS metagenome assembly OFMA01 (sample SAMN04209225, study PRJEB22552) | human gut metagenome | biome: gut; material: feces | host: Homo sapiens | place: USA: Oklahoma
ACCACTTTATGAGCAAAAATGAGCTGCGAAGCAGCGGCGAGCGTCGAAGACGCGATTCATGACAATAGAATGTCCGCGGAGCGTACATTCTATTGTATTGCGAATGGCGCGGGTGAACTGTAACACTTTTTTCTAATATGTACTGTGAATGTTCTTCCATTTTTTCACGCTTTTGCTTTGTTTTCCCCATAATATCCTTCATGACTATACTCTGACCACTTTAAGTACATTTCCTGATAGTTTTGTTTGATAAACTCCTGTATTTTTCTGAGTTCTCTATCATTGAGAATACCTCGATTCTGCAATACTGTATCACCGTTGTCTTTTACAAAGAACTTTGCAGACCCCGTCTCTGTTAATTTGCGGTCACTTGCATGAACATGCATGCACTCAATCACACAATAAGATGTGAAGTACAAATAATATCCCGCAATTTTATATTCATAATACTTCGGCATCTTAATCCTCCATAAACTTACGATTCTTCTCCAGATAATCTCCTACAATACGCAATTCTATATCATCCATACTTGTTTCAAGTATCTTGCCGTCTTTTGAAAACACCGCTGCGCGATCTGGACGTTTCAGATTCAACACTCTATACCCCTCTGTGCATCGCGTGAACGCATATCCATTCACAATCATATCTGCTGCATCCGCAATTTGTTTCATATCAGCCATTTACAACCTTCACTCCTTTTATAGGTTCCAGAAATTTGTCAGCATCAAAATAAAGATTTTGAAGAATCGGCACAAGGTCAATATACTCTTCTTCCGGTTCCGCATTCTGCTTATACTTTGCCATCACAACCAAGTAGCCTTTATCCCACTCTTTCACTTCCGTATAACGCTCCAAAGAATACGGTGCGGCAAAGCGAATCACATGGTTACCAAAGCGAAACACTGTATAGTTTTTCTCATTGCTAATAGTTGCTTCTCCCGTCATGCTGATTCCTCCTTAAAAAGTCGATCGACCCTTTCATAAATTTCATTCACTGTTTCTATATCCGCTTTCATTGAATACGGACACGGAACTTTTTGGGAGAGTTTGCTGATTCCTTTCATGAGAAGAGAGAATCTCTTTACTGTAACATTTTGAATATCAATTTCGCCGGCTTCCAATTTCTGAACCCAGCGAATATCCAGTCCTGCTGCATCAGCAAGAGCTTTTTGGGTAATTCCCAGTCCCTGTCTCCACTCTTTTATCTTAACCATACCAACTCCTCCTGCACCAATTATACGTCAATATTGGCGCAGAGTCAACACTGACACTTCTGCCTATAAGCCTGATTTGTGCACTTTCATATACTGTCCACTCCACATCGGATGAGCCCAGATACTTCATCGCCTGTAGGATTTGATGCTAACCATTATGTATCGGCGATGTTCATGTCGTATTGTGAGATGTTTGCGCAAATAATCGTGTCGATTAGTGCGAAAATTCAGGGAAATTTCACGGATTTTTACATGAACATCTGCTATACTATGGCCAGCACCTTTAAGGAGGACTGTTTATGTGCAGTAACGCTCACAGAACATGTGGGCGTTATTCTTTGCCCCTAAAACAGAATAAGAAAGCTAACGCTTATGAAAAAATACACGAAAATCATTTGTATAAGCACATTATTTCATACAATCGAATCACCGTATCCCTACGCTTCTGCGCGCCGTTTTCTCCGTTCTCTGCGCTTTTCCATCGAAAGGGGTGCAAATATCGTTTTTCTCCCGATAAATCCGATGATCCTTGTCATATAAATTCCGGTGATGCTTCCCGCCGTATCGATCGCCACGTCCCGAAGCGCCGGCGAGCGTCCTGCCACAAACATCTGATGGTACTCATCCAGCCCGGCAAACCCGGCACAGAACAGTCCGGCAGCGAGCACGAGCCAAAAGCCCCGCAGCCGATAAACATACAAGGGCAGGGAAAGTGTCAGTCCCAACAAAAAATATTCGCTAAAATGTGCCATCTTCCTTACGAGAAAATGAATCTCATCTACATACACTCCCACCTGCGCGGTATCCAGATTGCCGGAGGTCAGCTTTCCCAGCAGGAGCACCACCTTTTCACTGACCAGCATACTCAGCTGTCCGGATTCGTCCGCCGTCTGGGCGGAAAAGGAAAAGATCATATACATCACGCACAGCGCCGGTACAAAGGATAAGGGCTTTAATAAAAAACGAAACATCTTCTTTATGGTCAACCAGAAATATTTCATGTTCACTCCATTCTGCAGATCACAGACAGCTTATCGTATCCTTTAGGGAGCCTTTGCTCCGAGCTTACCGTCTGTCCATTTTGTGCCTGCCTTTTGTCCGTTTAATATAGTCTATATTTCCATTTCTTGCAAGAAAGAAACCCTTAATTTTTTATGAACAGCTCAAACGGTAGGAGTAAACTGTAACAGAAAAACCTAATTTGTGAAGTTTTTTCAAATTAAGTGTTGACTTCTGTCCGATTATGCTGTATCATATCATTTGTCCGGTTGAGAAATACGGCACATCGGGGTGTGGCTCAGGTGGTAGAGCGCTTCGTTAGGGACGAAGAGGCCGCAAGTTCAAGTCTTGTCACTCCGATTATCAGAAAGAACCTTGAGAGATCGAGGTTCTTTTTTTCATGCCAATAGAATGTTCGCATGGCGTGCATTCTATTATTCATGACAATAGAATGCTCACATGGGGTGCATTCTATTGTATTTCCCTGAAATCCTCAAAACATTCCGATTCAAAAAGCATCCGCAGAGATCAGCGACCCTGACAGCCTGTCGCCGCTGATTTCTGCGGATGCTTCTTTTCTCCATCTCTCTGTCCGTTCATCCAACCAGGCTGCACCGGACCGTCACACGCTTTCTTCCTCCATAGGTACAGGTAAACAGCGTCAGATCCCAGTCACCGGACAGCATCTCGTCTACTGCATAGGGATTTAAGGTTTCTACCTTTTCTACCTCATATTCGTATACGTCGCCCGAAACCGCTGTAAACTTCACCGTTGCACCCTCCGGCAAAAGTCCGATATTGCCAAAATGCCGTTTATAATTATGGGCGGCAATAATCAGGGAATTTTCCTCTGCACTTCCGGTGTAGCGGCAGGGTGCTTTTTTCAAGGACGGATAGCTCCAGGGATCCGCCACCGGCAGCGTAAGCTGCAGGGACGGAATTTCCAGCTCGCCAATCCAACAAAGCCCGTCTGCCTCCACAAAGGTCATCCCGCTGTTCTCATCCACAGGAAGCGCCTCCGACTCCTGCTCCACAGCAGTCAGCTCTTCTTCATAGGCCTCCAGGGACGCCTCCACCGCAGCTTCGGCACGGCTGCTGTCCCAGATATTATACGCGGAGATCCCCACTGCTCCTGCTGCCAGAAGGATCCCAAGCCCCATCAGAGCCTTGGAACAGTCTTTTTTTTTTCGACCGATCCACCATCCAAGAAACAGCAATCCTGCTCCTACTGTGGAAAGTGCCAGGATCGGCCAGCGCAGCTGTCCTGTCTGAGGCAGCTTCTCCGGTGTTTTCTGCTCCGGAGTGATTCCCGGTGTAACGATGGTCTCTGTCTTTTTCGGCGGCTTTTTCACCTCCGGCGTAGAGGGTTCCTCGGATTCTTCCGGCGGATACACCGGATCCGGAATCCTTTCGGCCTTCGGATTCACCGACATGTCATATAACAGCTGGGCGTTCAGATTCGTCGGGATCGAAACCAGAGACGGATCGGTTCTGTATTTCTGCATCTGACCCGGAACCAGCAGATACAGACCGGTCTGCAGCCCTGTCCAGCTGATCTTTCCGTTTGCATCTGTTCTTTTCGTATCCCCGGAAATGTGATTTGCTCTCTGATACTCCAAAAGCGCTGCCGAAGCATCCTTAGACTGCTGTGCCGTCAGGTTTTTCAGCTGCACGCCGCAGCCCTCAAAGCCGCCTGTCAGCTCCAGCACCGTATATCCTCCCCGATCCACCATTGCTGCAACCTGATACAGGGTAAACTCTGCATTTGCAACGGGCTCGTCCCGCATGGTGTCAAAAAGGATTTCGATGGAGCCTTTTTTGTCCGTATCCACGTCCTGCATCAAATTGGACGAGCTGCTCTGACTCTGCTGTGCACAGACGTCCTGCTTCCAGCCGCTGCAAAGGGACAATACCATGGCCAGCGCAAGCAGCCAGCCCTTTACCCCTTGTCTGATCCGGATTTTTCTTCCTTTCATTTTCTTCCTCACTTTCTGCTGCAGCTGCAGCATACCTTTCTCCTGCCGGATACGCTCCTGCACCCCACCGACAATAAAGTTTCCTGTTCTCTATCTATAACAATCTCCATCTATCGCAATCTATTGCACCCGCTCCCCATGGATCAAAAGACGATGGGAATTGACTCCATAGGGCGTACAGGTAACCAGTGTGACCTGATCCTTGTCGGACTCTGCTGTCAAACCGTTTAACTCCTCCGGAAGCACCACCTCTGTCTGGGTCACTTCATAGACCAGCACACGATCCAGCACCGTGATCTGAAAGGTATCTCCCACCTCCAGCTGATCCAGATCGGTAAAAAGCTTTGCCGAGGGAAGCCCCCGATGACCAAACAGAATCGCATGAGTTGTTTCGCCTCCAACCGGCAGGGAGGTTCCCTCCAGATGACCGACTCCAGATTCCAACGCTTCCTCCGATACTCCGTGATAAATGGGAAGCTTCAGCTTTATTTTTTCGATTTCCAGATATCCCATCACACCGCTGTCCTCTGCCAAAAGCAGCTCATCATAGGATTTTCCGTCGATCAAAAGTGCCTCCTTTTCCGCCTCTCCCAGCATATCGAAGCTGATGCCAAGCTCTGCCAGCTTTTGATTATACCGGTCAGCTTCTGCCAGCAGGGCAGCCCGCCTTTTTTGCTCCATCTGCGCCTGTGCTTCCTGATAGGCTGCAATCTGCCTGCGCTGTTTTGCCTGTTCCATCCAGTTGCTGACGGAGGGATATAACAGGACACCCAGCCCTGCCAGACCAAGAAGGATGGCAAGGACTGTCAAAATTTTTCGTTTCATGCACTTCTCCCTTCCGCTTTACCAAAAACAAAAGATCAGGCTTCCCACCAGACGCTTTGCCGGTGACAGCTCCTTTGATACAGCTTCTGCAAGCTTTTCATAGCAATCCAGTACAAACTGACACTCTTTTTTTGTCAGCCCCTGATCACTATAGCATGCCTTCAGTACGATATTTGCCAGCTTCTGCGCTGTCTTCTCCGAAAATATCGGATACTTCTTTCCAAGCTGCTTTGCAAAGCGCTCCTCCTGACAGCTGCATACACTTTTTTTGTTGAATTTCTGCAGAGCGGCAAAGCTTCGATAAATCCTTTGGATCTGCTCTCCCAGCGCTTCTCCCTTTCTGCCTCTTCTCCGTCGTTTACAGAGGATATGCCGCCGGATGACTGCTGCGATCCCACAGGCAGCTATCGTCAAAGCCACCGCCGCCAGTGCTTTTTTCACCACCCGGAATATTCTGCTGCCGATCCCGGGGGTCTCAGCCTCTGGCGTGTCTTCCTGATAAAAGGCTTCCCCTGGGGTGTCCGGGCTGTCTGCTTCCTTCTCCTTCTGGCCCGAGGCTCCATCGCTTTCTGTTACCAGGGCGGCAAAGCCCGGTGTCGCCTCCACTACGGTCCATCCGATTCCTTCCCGATAGACCTCTGCCCAGGCATGGGCGTTGTCATCCTCCAAAACAGCCTGATAGCTACCGTCCTCCTGTCCCTTAAAGAGACTTGCCGGCGCTGCATAGCCCACCACATATCGTGCCGGCATCCCGCAGGCACGCAGCAGCATGGTGGCCGCCGCTGCAAAATGAACGGAATTTCCTTCTTTGGATTCCTGTAAAAACCATTCTACAAAGTCCTTCCCCTCGGGCACAGCCTCCGGTTCCCGGACAAATTCATAATTTCCTGCCAGCTCAGAAACCACTGCGGTTTTGATCTTTTCCCAGTTTTTTTCTGCTTCCTTTGGATCTGCACTTTCCTTTGTTTCCAACTCCAGGTCAAATTTCTCCTGCAAATAACTGAGATTTTCCGGCAGGCTGCTGCAATGTGCCTGCACATAGGCGGCATAGGCGCTTTCCGCCTGATCCAGAGTGCTTTCCTGCTGCTTTGTTTCGTTCCAGTCCTCTAAGACCTCCTCCAGCTGCTTTCTGGGATAACAGGAAAAAATATCCTGCTGGACGCTCTGACCTGCCAGTGCGCCGTCGCCCCCCAGCACCTGATAATAATCGTTTAAAAATGCTCCATAGGGAACATAGGTATAATTCGAATTTGCCGCCAGATTTTCCACCTGCAGGGTCACAGCAGAGGAAGCTGCATTTGCCGAAAGCTCCGGCTTTGCATCGTCTCCCTCTCCGGTAAACACCACGTTTTCCGCATAATAGGTTCGCAAAAAGGGCAGATTTTCCACCCCAAGGGATACATTTCCATCCAGCTTCCACAAGGATGCTGCCTGCACAAAGCTCTCCCCGTCTGCCTCCTCAAAGGCTGTCCCGGTGTAATCCGTGCCGATAAAGCCCTTTAAATACACTGTCTCTGAGGGTTTTTCCGAAACCGTAACCTTCAGGGCCTGTACCTTTCCAAAATAAAAACCATCCTGATCTGTCAGTGTGCCATCCGATACCCCTCCGCCGACTCCCTCAACGGAAAGCTTCAGCCTCCCTCCGGAAACCGCCGGAAGCAGCTGCCAGACTGCCTGCAGCACACCGTTTTGTGTCTTCATCCCTGCCTCCTGTGCCTGGAGCAGGGTATTGGTCAGGGGCCGCACCAGCACAAACGCCAACAGCGACAGCACTACAGCCTGCAAAAGCAGCCAGACATTGACACTGCTTTTCATCTGCTCTGTCATCTGCCGTGCTTGACGGGCACTGTCCTGATCCCTTTGATCCGCCCGACTGACAGCGGCGGCACTGAACATTCCAAGAGTTCCCAACAGGATCAGGAAAAAGCTGAAAAAGGAGGGTGTCCCTCCGGCAATTCCGATTCCTGCCAGCACCGGAAATTCTCCTGCCAGAACCACTGCCGGATTGGTCCGATAACAGATCCCGGCAGATAACAGCCCCGCCAGCAAAAACAGGATAAACCCGAAAAATACCGTCATCTGCATCGCAGATGCTGACACCTGATACAGGGCAAGGGTACCGTCATAGGCCTCATTTAACCGGCTGCGTACTCCGTTTACAGCAGACATATACCCGGCGATCACATCCTTTTGCAGCAGCAGCAGGAAAAGGCTTACGCCGATCAGGGTTCCCAAAATTGCAAGGAGCCGATACACCCCTTCCAGGGGCAGTCTGGAAAACCCGATCCAGAACAGCACCGAGACAATCAGAAGCATCCAAAAAACAGGGACCAAATATCGGATTCCAAAGCCACTAAGAAATGCGCTGCAAAGACCACCGGTGAGGCAGAGCAGACAGATCAGCATACCAGCCAGCCGCCACAGCTTTTTGACCAGCATACCGCCGGGTTCTTCTTCCTGTAGAATCCGACAGGTAATCCTGCCTACCGCTTCTTTATCCAGCTGTCCCGGCTCCTGCCCTTTCTTCATTGCCTCTCACCTGCCTGACTGTTCCTTCTGCATCTATTTTCCAGAGCTGCCCGCCGGCTACCGGCTCTGTTACACCGCTGCCTCTGCCCTTTTCCAAAAGATCCTCTGCCGGATACTTATTTTCCCCGGCAGATTGCTTTCTACTCTGCTTTCCATTCTGCTCCAGCTCTTCCTTTGTGGCGGTAAGACAAAGCCGTTTGAGAAAGACCCACAGCTCCTGGACTCTGGAAATCTGCATTCTGCACAGCTGCTCCTGCTCCTGCCAGAATACCTCATATTCCTGTTCTGCCGCCAAAAGCCTCCAGCAAAAATCCGCTGTCTGCTCCAGCAGCCGTTCCAATTTACAATGATCCCACTTTTCCTGAGGCGGATGATACAGATCCACCTGCAGCAAAAGCACCTCCCGCTTTGGCAGGCTGAATTCCCGCACCAGCATTTCTCCGGTCTTTGCAGTCAGCTTCCAATGCACTCTCTGCAGCGGATCTCCATCCCGATAGGCACGAACCTCGAATACCTCCGATCCATCGTCCCCGCCCCTTTTTTGGGAATGCTGATCCGAATCCCCGCCGGAGGCGAGCTGTGCCGGAGGAATCCATTCCTCCGCCTGATGTACCAGAGGCACGGACAACACCTGCACTTTTTTATCTGTGATCAAAAGCTTCTTTGACCATAACCGAAGCCAGTCCCGTACGGATGCCGACTGGATCCAAAATTCGTAAACACCGGAATACTTCACCGGGATGCAAAATTCCAGCACACCGGTCCTTTTTCCACCTGCCATTCCCATGCTTTCCACGGTTCCAGTGCTGTTATCCAGAAGATCCCGCCAGCCGACGGTAACCGCCACACAGGAGGCCGGAAGCAGGGAAGCATTTTTCAGCTTTACCCGAAGGACGATGGGCTCTTTTTTCCCCACCGTCTCTTCTGCAGGCTCCGGCACAATCTCTACCTTTCCAGCCAGGATCTGAACCAGAATCCACATGGAAAGCGCCAACAGCAGCTCAAAGCCCAGCAAAAACGGAGCAAAGCCCTCGGGAGCAGCTACGCCCCAGATAGCAGTCAGAACGACCGCTCCTATATAAATTGCTTTTTCCTTCAAGGCTTCACCCTTTCTCCGGAGCAGGCGCCGGGGTCTCCTTTAAGATCCGCTCCAGCACGGCTGCTGCACGGACTCTATCCATTCCGGAGCTTGATACAGGCTGTACCCTGTGGGCCGCAACATCCTGAAATTCTGCCGCAACATCCGCCGGAATCACAAAGCTGCGACCTTTCCGATAGGCTCTCGCCTGAGCCATTTTCAAAAGCGCCAAAGAGCCTCTGGGACTCAGCCCAAGCTCCAGTGCGTCATTGTTTCTGGTGGCCTGAGCCAGACGCACGATATAGTCATATACCTGATCGTGTACAAACACTTCTTCGACTTCTTTTTTCATTTCCATCAGCTCCTGACTGCTGATGACGGGACGTACATCTTCCAGCCCGTTTCCGCTCCGGCGGCTTTTTAAAATATCCATTTCCTCTGCGGCATCGGGATATCCGATCCCAAAGCAGATCAGAAACCGGTCCAGCTGGGATTGGGGCAACAGCTGGGTTCCGGCAGAGCCGACAGGGTTCTGAGTGGCAATGACCAAAAAGGGAGACGGTACCGGTCTGGTCACGCCGTCTACAGTTACACTGCCCTCCTCCATTACCTCCAGAAGCGCCGCCTGGGTCTTGGGGGAGGTACGGTTGATCTCATCCGCCAGAAGAATATTGCACATAGCTGCGCCGGGACGGTAAAAGAAGCCATCCTTTTCCCTGTTGTATACGGTAAAGCCTGTAATATCAGCCGGTAAAACATCCGGTGTAAACTGCACTCTGTTCTGCGCCACATTCATTGCCTTGGCAAAGGCCAGCGCCAGGGTTGTTTTTCCCACTCCCGGGACATCCTCCACCAGCACATGTCCGCCGGCAAGAATGGCTGTCATGAGCTTTTCCACGCACTCTGTTTTTCCGATAAATGCTTTTTTTACTTCTTCAATTACTTTTTGCGCCTTGTTTTGTTGCATGACCGACTGCTCCTTTTGCCTTTCTTTCGTTTTTCCCGGACATCTCCGCGGCTTCTTTGCCGCTTCACGATCAGCAGGAAGATGGAGCCTTCCACTCCTGCCATGATCAGCAGGGATACGACCAGCCACGGCCATACATCCACGATCCGTTTCGTGATGGTCTGGGACTGTACTTCATGCACTGCATTCTGTTCTGCCAGCTCCTCCGGCGGGATATACTCGGTCCGTTCGCCACGAACCAGCAGCCGGTGGGTGTTGATGGCATAGGGAGTACAGGTAACAAGGGTACAATAATCCTTTCCTTCCACGATCCCGATGTCCTGGGTTTCCTCGGGAAGCACAACCTTGATCTGATCTACCTTGTAAGCAAGCACCTCATCCAATACATGGAGATAGAACACATCGCCCTCCTCCAGCTTATCCAGATCCGTGAACAAAACAGCACTGGGCAGTCCACGATGACCAGTCAGCACGGAATGGGTGCTTGTACCGCCGATAGGATAGGAGGACTCCGCCAGATGACCGACGCCCTTCTGCAGCACATCTTCGCCGGTTCCACTGTATATGGGAAGATATACGTCAATTTTCGGAATTTCAATAAAGCCAATGCTCTCGCCCACATCCACCAGATCGAGGTAGCTGATTCCATCCTCTCCCTGCATGGCACTGGCTTCCACCGCTGCATTGAGCTGTTCATTATATTTGCGGACTGCTTCCTTGGCAGCGTCGATCTGTTCCTGATCCATCTCTGCAACCTGCTCATCATAGGCGGCAATCGCCTGACTTGCATGGGACTGGGCGATCAGGTTGCTGACAAAGGGATACAGGGTCAGACACAGGCCTGAAAAAAACAATATTGCGATAAACCATGCTCTTTTTTTATCCATGCAGCACCTCCGGACATTTTATAAGGAAAGGCACAGATCAAAGGCCTGCGGCAGCCGCCGCTTTTGCATTTTCTCTGCGCCGTTTTTTCGTGGACATCCAAGGGCACGGGAGAGCGCCCGGATGTCCTTTTCAGGAAGGGAATGGGAAAACACAACACGGAAAAGAAAATCCCAAATTTTTCTTTCCCGATTACCGCAGCCGCAGCCGGTTTCTAAGACCGACGGCGATCACCGCAGTATCGCTCCGTTCAGGGGGAAAGGGGGTTCTGAAGGAGCGATGCACAGGGCGGGACGTGACCCCCGTCCTGTGCCGGTATCTGTCCTCGCGCACACGAAACGCGATACAGACCCGTTGCTGATAAAATTGCAGCTGTACTTCACAACAGCTTCGCAGCATCCATAAAAGAGATAACAAAAGGGTTATCTGTCTGAATTACTCTGCTTTTTTCTTCTTGCCAGTGATCAGCAGGATCACTGCTGCTGCCATCATGGCAATACCAGCGAAGGTGAATACGAAGGTACCGATACCACCGGTGGTGGGAAGGGTGAAGCCTTTTCTGTTAATAACTTCCTGTACTTTTATACCTTCGGTTGTGCTATCTGAACCAGTAAATGTAGTTGTTTCAATCTTGCTCTTTTCCTGTTTCTGTCCATTTGTATCTGTTTCCCAGGTCGACTCAGTTTTCGTAGTTGTTATATATTGAACATTTAATGTTACCTCAATCGGTTTTTTCAACAGATTATATCCCGTATTTGTTTCTGTCTCAACCAGATAGTAGGTACCATTGGAAAGTCCATTATGGGTTACTGTACCATCCGACTTTGTTTCTAATGTTGTAATCTTTTTCCAGAATTTACTATTATCTAATCCTGCAGGCACGGATGTTCCCGGAATGGCATCAGGTGTTCCATCAGCAACTTCCTGATAAAGATCAAATTTAACTCCTTTTAATGGCTTGTAAGTACTTCCATCCTCACCGGTCTTTACAATTTTTACTGCAAAGGTATATACGACAGTACTGTTCTCGATCGTATTTTTTCCTTCTTCTTTATCTTTGTTCGGGTTATCTGGATCAGTAGTAGTATCCGTTGTAATATTTTTGGAATATTCCAATTTTGCAGTATTCTGATTGCCAGCTGTTGTGTTAAAAGCAGTATCCTTTAATGTCGCATTATATGTGATGACTAACTTTTTTCCTGCATAATTCGTCATATTAGCAGGGGTAAATGCAATTGTAAATCCGCCTTCCGTTGTTGCTGAAGTAGTGTATGCAGTTGTTTCAACATCAACATCGTTGCATGTAATTTTAATAGAAGCTAAGTCATCTGTTAAATTAGTAGGTGTATCTGTTACGGTAAATGTTTTCAGCTTTGTAATATTATTCGGAACATTTACAGTAATTTTGTAAGGGATTTCATCTCCGATGCTGTAATCTGCATCCCTTCCCCATGTACCACCGTTTTTCTTCTGAACCTCTTTTGTTAAATCAGGGCGTTCGTTAGTTACCTCAATCTTGGTATTGGCACTTTCAACTCCCTTGTATGTAATTTTTTTGTTGGCATTTACTGTAAATTCATATGCAGTGGCACCGTCCATAATATAGCCATTTCCAACAGATGTTTCAATCAGACGATACTCACCTTTGGACAGTCCATCGATTGTAATTAAACCATTGACATCTGTTGTAAGAATTAAGGCATCTCCAGTATTATCACCCTGCGCGGTGGATTTCTGCGTAATATTAATCCAGCTACTAGTTGTATCAGATTTTTTTTGCAGAGCAAACTCAGCGCCTCGTATTTTTTCACCGTTCACGCCAGTTTTTTCTAAGCTTATCTTTCCATATCCTGTTTCATTTTTGGGATAGACATGGATATCATATAACCAATCCGTGCCATCTGCAGTAGTCATAGGCACTGATAACAGAAATGGATCCATAGGTGTTGTAACAGCATCCGGAACAGTTGTTTCAATTACAACGTAAAAACCAAGCTCGAGGTTAGGGAACGTTGCAGTTCCGTTAGCATCAGTTTCTTTCTGTGCAATAGTTTCTAATGCAACACCAGCTTTAATACTACCTGCATCTACATAGTCATCAACCGCCGGTAAACTTGTTGGATTTGTATTGTAATACGCCTCCATGCCATCTTTATCTACAACCTTATAAAGTGTAAATCCTGCACCTTTTAAAGGCACTGCACCAGTCGGAAAGTCGTTCGCATCTGCTTCTTTACCGTTTCCTACACTCCCCGTACCATTACCGCTTGTATACTTATGAATCGTAACCGTTCCCGTCTTAGCCGGATCTGTATCAATCGTCGGCATTTTTGCGGAAGGTTCAGCCGCAAATGCCGTCATTGTCATCATCGACAATGTCATCGCCAGGGTCAGGAGCCCTGTCAGAATCTTTTTCATTCTCTTCATTGTTTCCATTCTCCTTTTTTTGTCCGGCTGTCCTTTTGTGTTTGGGACAGCCGAAATATTTTTTACTTCTCCTGCTTTGTACGTTTGGCTCCGTACTTTGTTTCTAAGGTTTTCGCCTTATGCAGCTGCCGGACATAAGCCCCTGCTCCAACAGCCTGTGTTTCATACCTCTGGGGGTATTATCTCTTCTTCCGAAGCTTATCGTCCCCCTTTCTGCATTGCAGCGTGAAGTATGTACCCATAAGGATTGCCTGCGCCATCAGCGCAATGCCGCCCATAGTAACCAATCCAAACCCGGATCCTCCTGTTGCAGGAAGGATCAGCTGCTTTGTGTTGTAGATGGTGAGAGGAATTACATTGTCTCCCTCTATAGTTATTGGAGTTATTGACTCCCAGTGGTCATCTTTTTCCTTCTCCATCTTCCATTTCACCTGATTCGATTCATTAATCTCAATTAAGATCGAATCACCCAACAGGTTGTAGCCCTCTGCAGCCTTTGTTTCTATCAGTCTGTAGGTTCCCTGACCGAGTTTTGTAAAGGTGGCAATGCCGTCAACCGTTGTTTGCGGACTACCGACTTGCTCAAACCACTCTCCAGTCGAATTCTTCTTTTCCAGCTTAAACTGTACACCGGAAAGCAATTCTTCCGTTGTATTTTTACCCTTTTTCGTAATTTGCAGGTTCAGCTCTTCCAAATAGGTATTGGTCACTGTCATATTTACCGTCGGCTGTTTGCCATCGGTAGTTGCAAAATCTGGATCTGCAAGTTCAATGCCTGTTTCTGTCAGATTTGTTGCTGTGCCTGTCGAAGTATTCATGGAATAGGTTACTCGATAGGTTTTTCCTCCCACAGTGTATGTTCCGTCGGGATCAATCACCTTTCCCGTTCCATTGGCATCCACATCCACTTCCATAACCCGATAGATCCACGGGACTTTAGATTCTGCTGTGTTGAACACATATTGCTCCAGATTCTGAAAGGTATAAGACCAGCCTTCATAGGCGGGGGTAACCTCAACCCATTGTTTACCTGTGAGATTGCCGGAATAGTTAACCACTTGCCAACCAGCACCTTCTTTATCTTTCTCTTTTCTCTGCAACTGCAGGTAAATACGTTTCGGAAGCTGATTCAGATCCGTAATCTCTGTACCATCTGTCTTCCATTCTTTGGTTACATCGATGTTACCGGTCGGTTTGTTATTATTTTGAAATTCTACGACAGGATTTGTTGCATCCGCTGTAATGGTTCCGTTTACGGAGCCTTTCTCTACTTTAAAGGATGTATCATCGTTAAAGTTTATTCCATCGTTACTGATCAAAACCTTCTTCAGGGTAGTTCCATCTGTCGGTTTTACTTCTGTAATCTCATAATCTGTTCCGATAGGAATACCCGTAATCGTATAGGATTCTCCCTGCTTTAAGGGAATTTCTGTTGTAATGGAATCTCCTTTTTCCAGTGACATTCCTGCGACATTTGTAAATTTGATCTGAAAAGTATAGGTTCCGTTCAGCTCACCTGAATCCTTCGTCTTCGCCTTTTGGATCTTAAGGGAACCAACCTTTACTTTGTTTACAAATACCGCTTTTAATTTTGTAACATTGTTTTCATCATCCGGTTTGCTGTAGGAACGGAACACGATGGCATCTTGAGTATTTCCATTCGCGTCTTTCGCAAATTGCGTTTCAGTATATCCGGTGTTTTTGGTTTCATCATTCTTATATTCCTCTTGTCTGCCATCCTTGATCTGCATTCCGGATACGTTGGACACTTTTTCGTTTGATTCAATTTTTACCGTGCGTCCTGTTTCCGTTACCTTGCCTACTGCATGTCCGTTTTCATATAAGCTCCATCTTGTATCAAATGCAGGGGAACTGATCTCCTCCTTCACGGAAATGTAACTGCCGCGACGGAACTGATTTCTAAAGGTTGCCGTCTGACCATCCGCCAGTACAAAGGTTCCATCTGCTTCAATCATGCCGGTATCCGTACTGGAGGAATCGCTCTTGGAATAGATTGCACCCTTTGGATTCTCCAGTTTTCCAGATGTAGCAGAATCATAATCCGGAATGTCTTTCTGATTCACCTCAAATCCGGTATACTTCGTTACCTGTACGCCGGAACGGAATACAAAGTCATCCAGATATATGTCTCTGGAATAGCTGTAATTAAATTTGATGGATTTTATCTGGCTATAATCAAAATCGGCTGTTCCTTTTAATTTGCTTAAGTCAACCGTCAGGGTATTCCATGCTTGTCCCTTAAGGGTTGTGTTTCCGTATAATTTTCCGGATAACAAGTCTCCGATCTTCTTCCCACTTGCATCCTCCAGCTCCAGATAAATACATTTCGCTGTTGGAGTATCGTTATAATCATAATACAGCTTGAAATCCAGATATTTATTCGCCGCTGACGCATTCAAGTTTCCGCCTGATTGATATGGGATGATGCCGCATCGCTCATCTTTATGCTTTCCGTCCGCATCGTCTAACAATGCACGCCAGTGTGCAACACCGATTTGACCCGCTTTACTATCTTCTCGTTTAAATGTAATATCCGAGTTTTCAGGTTTTGATACTGATGAATCGCTGTCAAATCTGTTAAATGGCATTGTTTCTACCGTTGTTCCACTTCCTGCTGGCGTTGTTCCATAATGTGTCGCCTGGTTTTGGATCGTAAAGGGGAATACGGAGGCATCCTTAAAGGAATCCTTAAACAGCTCATTTACCGCACTTGTATCTACCTGTTTTTCTACTGCAAACTCGTTATCATTCGGGAAGTTGAAGGCAATCATCATATTAGATTCCCACATACCGCGTTCCATATAGAACATGGTAAGGGTATGCTCGTCTTGTTTATCCCCCTTCAATGTGAAGTTTGTTGTTTTATTGGTGCCTGCATCTCCTGCAGCTCCGTCTGCCGCACTTTTCTTTACCTCACTTACTTTTGCCTCCAGATTTTCAAAGTCAAGTGTCCCTGTCACCTTTCCATGGGCTCCGCCAACATCCAGTGCCAGTTTTCCATCAATAAATACCCATACATCATCATCTCCGGAAAACGCAAAGATAATCGGCACATCTCCATTATTTCCCTTAACCTTTCCATCCTCTGTCAGGCGGAATTTAATCTCCAATTTTGTGCCAAATCCATAGTTATAATTCTTTCCGCTTGCCGCAGTAGTGCCTTCGTTAAACGGGAAAAAGCCATAGGTATTTGATACTTGACCTGCGTTAGTGTCTGTAGTTCCGCTACTGTTTACATTTTTCGCCCAGTCTTTGTTTCCTGTATCCTTCAGGTAATATTCTCTGGTGGATGGATCCTTTTGCATCGCAAGTGTCGTTTGGCTACTGTCAAACCACCAATAGTCTACTCCATGAGTATCCTTTTTCTTTTTAAACGGGAATGATACATTATGATAGACCTCACCCAAGACCGCATTTTTGCTGTTCTTTCCCAGTAAAAATGATTCATCAAAATGGGGCTCTGGACTCTTGTTGTCTGCAGTCATCAGCGTTCCATTGGAAAGCGCCGCATTTACAAGACCCTGTGCTGCAAATGCATATTTTCCATCTTTTCCATCCACGTCAATTGAAGAGTTGTTTGTGGAAAAGAATTTTAAATTGTTATCACTTCCATATAAGTTCAGTGTGTTATTGATGAAACTAAACGGACAATTCCAAAAACTTGGCTGAAAATGACCCGTATAAATTGGAATGGAAACCTTATTCTCTTTATAGTAATCACTTAATGCCTGATCAAACTGCCGGAATGTGACCCAGTTACGATGAGACGTTCCATTCTCACTCAGATAGGAATCCCGATTCTTTCCGTTTAGTTCATAATCTGTGTAGTAGTCATAGAAGGTTGAATCTACATACAGGGTATCCTTCTCTATCGACGAAGGGTTCTCTTTAATATTAACTACATCGGTTTTCTTATACTTCTCTGCATCCCGAACCGTGTATACTTCAGCCCAGTAACCGCCCCTATATTCGTCAGCATTGTATGCCGCAGTATCACCGGCGTCTGCATAGAAGCAGGGTTTTCCTCCACACTCATTCGTACCCGGAATCGTCAGAATAGCTGTTCTTCTGCCACAGAAGTCGCCAGACCAGCTATCCTTATTTTCTAACGCATCAGCAGAGAAAATAATTTTATCAAATCCCTCATCTTCCGGAATCCGCACATACCACACATCGTTCCAGGTCTGTCCATCCTTTTCGTGGGACTTTGCTTTTATCATCTCTCCACGCCGGTAATTATTAGTGGTTTCGTTCCATGCACAAAAATAAACCTTCGCATCGTCACTTTTAGGGATGGAATTTTGTCCACCATTTCCCCCATCCGGCGTATTCAGCTTTGAATAGGTCGCATCAAAATAGATTTTCTTTCCGGTTCCATATTCGCCTGTGACATTCGCTATGTTCTTCGTCACCTGAAGCAGGTTACAGCCCCGATCTGTCCAGAAGAAATGATAGGTATTGCCCTTGGGATTCTTTACTGTGAGAACGGTCTGCTGGGTTGTTGCTTCGTCCGTAAACGTATAGCTATACAAGCTGTCTTTAAACTGTGGATCCGGTATCAGCTCCTGCGCTGTTCCTGTTCCAATCTGCAGGGTTACTTTCTGACTTCCCTCTTTTGCGTCTACCGGAAAATGCTGATTATCAAAATAGAGGATTTCGTCTTTCAGACTCTCGTTGTCCGGTGTTGTGCCCCAGCAGCTTATAGTAGTTGTTGTGTCATCGTCGTTCTTCAGCTCGGTAGCTCCATACAGGAAGGTATCCACAGAACCCGCTTTATAGGCTACGGGAACTACGTCAGTGCCTGCATTGGTACTATCTTGTCCGAAGTAGTAAATGTCTCCCAGCTGTTCTCCGGGCTGTTCTCCGGATCCATCTGTAAACTTCACATAGGGTTTTGCTTCAATTTTCGCCTTTTCTAGTTCTACTGTATAGAGATGTGGAAAACCAGCAACATTCTCCATCTCAACTGTTTCCGGTGTTTCCGAAAAGAAGCTGCTGTTCGAGGAATAAGATACCTTTACCGAATTTACCTTCTCCGTAAAGTCATAGAAATACAAAGTCATAATCTTATTCGTGATTTCTTCAGTGATGTCTTTGACGATGTAAACCTTTTTATTACCGATCATTCCTGATGCTTCAGTATTTCTTGCAAACACCTTTCCGCCAGCTTGTGAAAAGGATCCACCTGCTAATTCTGTTCTATAATAATCATTCGCGTTAATCCCACCATTATTGTTCCAATCATTTACATAGGTAAAGGCAAATTCCTTATCACCATTGTTGCTGTCAATTTGCCATCTCCAATACTCTTTGCCATAAATGATGACTCTTTCACCGTTTCTAAAACCGTTGACGTCCTTCTCAAAAAGATATATCTGACTTGCTGTAGTCCAATCCGGTCCTCCACTCAAATTCATATCTGTCGTATCCAGATATACATAGTTAGGATCCAGTCCTGCTGCCTTTCCTGCTGCCTTTCTGAATCCAACCTTCGCCACACGGCTGGCTTTTCTCATTTCGCCGCCCATGTCGTACAGGCTTCCGTCCTGCTGGATTTCTTCTGTTGTTTCCTTTTCGGCAGTTTCCTTGGAATGAGCTTTCTCTTTGCTGGCATCCTCTGTGCCGGTTTCTGTTGCTTCGGTCTGTTCGGTTTCTTCCTCCGTCTGCTTGCTTTCCGATGCAGTTTCTTTGTTGTTTTCTTCTGTAGTTTCCTGTTTGGAGCCTTCTGTGGCAGACTCGGTTCCCCGTTCCAGGGTTTCTACGGTCTTCGCCTCAACCGTTTCGCTCAGCACCTCCAGGTGAAAAAAATAGGTCTCGCACCTTGCTTCCTGCTCCCAGGCAGCTTCTGCCGCCGGATCGCTGTCCGGAGTGTTTCCTTCGGAGCCTGCAGCGTCGTTTTCGGTTTCCGGTGCAGAAGGAACATTGTTTTCCGTTTCATAGCTTGTCTCTGTGCCAGTCTCTGTTTCCGGTTTGGGATCTGCTTTGGTCTCGGTTTCTACCGTGGTATGGGTTTCTGCAGCAGTCTCTGTCTGGAATCTGTTTTCTGTTTCAGACTCATTTTCTGTCTTTGTCTGGGTTTCAGTTTCTGTCTGTGTTTCTGTCTCGGTCTGCGTCTCGGTTTCCGTTTTCGTCTCGGTCTCTGTTTCGGTCTCTGTCTCCGTTTCCGCTTCGATTCTTTCAATGGTCATCTGATAGCAGGGTGCTGCCAGACTGTTCCAGTCAATTTCAATGACATCTGTTTTGATGGCTGCATCAAAGGAGGTACCCAGGAAAAACTGCACATGGTCATATGCCTGATCCAGAGTGTACTGATAAATATCCTCGCCTTTGGAGGATGCAATCATCCGAACCGGTTCTGCAGAAAGCTCCTGTCTGTCGCCCTCCTGCTCTGTCCAGGCGTAAAGGGATACGCCCGACTTTAAGAACTCCGGATCCTCTTTGATCTTCGATGCATCGAAATAAATTATGTAATGAAGGTTTACCCAGCTGCCTGTGGATTCTTCTCCATCTACCTTCTCCAGTACAAAGCAGGGATCCTGGAAATCCCATTCCGTATAAACCGGTGTGGTCGCTTCCGTATAATCCCATCCGTCTGTCCCGGCCATAAATGCGATATATTCATAAGGTCTGTCCAGACAGTATTCGTAAATTCCATCGCCCTTATCAGAGGGCTTCATCTCAACAGGTTCGTCCGCTGCACTGCTTTCTTCCGAATCATATGCATAGACGCTGACGCCGTTTTTACAGAACTCACTGTACTGGCTTCCATCAAAATATACGGTATACAATCCGTAAAAGCTGCCTGCCCCGGTCAGGTCTTCTCCCTGAAGCCGGTAGCAGGGTGCCTGTAAGGACCAGTCTATCGTAAGCTCCCCTGTGGTGTTTTTGTTTTCTTTTTTCTGTCCCTGGCAAAATACTACATGCTCATATTTCCGGGTCAGACCCAGCTGCCAGATCTCCTGCTGTCCCTCTGTCTTTTCCAGCTTCACCGGCTCTGCAGCTTCTGCCTCTTCTGCATCGTCATAAGCGTATGCATAGATCCCTTTGGATGCCAGTGCCTCTGCTGTGCTGCTTCCTGAAAGATCCAGGTATACGGCATATGGAGTTTCTTCCTTCGCTTTGACTCTGTTTCCTTCTGCAAACATGCCAGTTCCCGATACCATTTCCAGTATCAAAAGTAAGCTCAGAAAAAAGCTGACAGATCTTTTTATTTTTTTCCGTTTCTCTGGTGATATTGCCGCTTTCCACATACCGATTTTCCTTTCCCCCTGTTTCGTTCCTTCTGTTTCACAATGGTTTTTATGCCTTAATTTCAATTTAACTAAATTGTAGATTTTTTTCTGTGCAAAGGCAATAGCATCGGCATATTGAATATTTCAGATTTATATTAAAAATTTAAGAACTTTTCACAAATATCGTTATTAAGCGTATGTGTATTTGCTTTATCAAATATTTTCTTGTATTTCATTTATTTCCAATCATCCTAATATGTTAAAGATAATATTTTTGATATTGCATATCACGTTTTTTATATTGTTTTCAGGGCTTTTGTGAATTTTGCTGTACCTGCAATTCCAGCCGCTGACAGTCTGCATCATTGTGCTGCGTGATGCAGCTGTTGGTGCTCCGGTTTTTCTGACAAAGAACGGACACGGCAGATATGCAATTCTCGATATTCAGGATTTTGAAAAGACACAGGCAACCATCCGACTGATGAATGAACTTGCAAAAGGCCGGTCAGAGAATCTTTCCCTGACCGGCCTTGCTCAATCTTATTCTTTGACAAACAACTCGTAATCATTCCACGCCCTTTGGTGCAAAGGGATCCTCATAGATTGCATACACACCCGGGCGGCAGAGCTGTCCGGAGCCGTTGACCGCAGAGCGCACGCCGTCGATGGCCGGGTCGGAATAGGTGCAGAACCATTTTTCCATCCTGCCCTTTAATTGGGTTACCAGTTTTTTATATTCCGGTAAACCGTACAGATTCTTCTCTTCTCCCGGATCGTCCACGAGGTGATACAGCTCATGTTTTCCATAGGGATACCGGTGCACATATTTCCATTCTTTCGTCCGGATCATGCGGACAGGCCCGTATTCGTCGAAGATCACGACCTCGTCGCGGTGCTCCTTCTGCTCGCCTTTTAAAAGCTCTGTAAAGCTTCTTCCGGGAAGTCCCGTAGGCTGCTTGTCGGAAAGTCCCGTCAGCTTAAGGATCGTCGGGAGCAGATCGCAGGCGCTTATCATTTCGCTGCAGACGGTATTGGCAGGAATGTGCCCCGGCCAGGAAATCAGAAACGGCACCTTAACTGCGGAATCATACATATTCATCGGGAATGTCCCGTTGCCCTTCCCCCAGACACCATGTTGTCCCATGCTCATTCCATTGTCCGCTGTAAAGAGGATCACGGTATTGTCTGCCAGCCCCTGCTCTTCTACTGCATCCAGCAGTCTTCCGATCTGTTCATCCATCGCACTGATCGCCGCAAAATAGCCCCGCAGATTTTCTTCCCTCTTACCGGTTCCATATACCGCGCCGGTGCGCAGATCGGGATGATCCGGCACGTTGGGAATGCTGGGAAACGTGCAGCCATCATAGTAATCGATCCACTTTGCAGGATGGTGCTCCTTTTCCCAGGGAGAATGGGGTGCAGTATAGTGGACAGACAGATAAAACGGGTCGTCCCCTTCGCCCAACTCTTTTAAATATTCCAGTGCACGATCCGTGATCAGATCTGTCACATATTCCCCATGATGCACGGTGATTTCTCCATGGTCCACCATGTCCGGGTGGTAATAGCAGCAGCCGCCCATGCCGATGGTGTACCACTCCTGAAAGCCCTGCTGCGGTTCGATGCTGTTGCCCAGGTGCCATTTTCCGGAGAGTGCACAGTGATAGCCGTTCTGCGCCAGAATGTCCGTGTAGGTGGGCTGTCCTTCCAGATAGGAAATCGGCTTCCGTTCCTGCTTATAGCCCTCGAAATAAGGATTTTCCTTTCCCTGGGCGGCAAATTTCTCGCCGTCTAAGTTTCCGCTTCTGAGCCAGTCCTGTACGCCGTGAGCGGAAGGCATTTTCCCGGTCAGAATGGATGCCCTCGCCGGAGAGCATACCGGCGAGGCACAGAAGAAGCTGTCAAACCGCATTCCCTGTTCTGCAATTCTGTCCAGGTTGGGCGTATAAAGCTCCGGTGTTCCGGCGCAGTGCATCGCCCAAGGGCCCTGATCGTCTGCCAGAATCATGATAATATTCGGTTTTTTCTCTGTTTTTTCCATATTATTAGATTTTCCTTTTTACTGCTTTGCTTTTGTTTTCTGATACTCTGCATTGACTGCCTCAAGGATCTCTTCACCGCCCTGACTTCTCCAGGACTTGCTCAGCTGCTCTACACCCTCTTCGATGGAAAGCTTACCCTGCAGCATATCCGAAAAGTACTGGGTGTAAATATCGTCCACTGCGGCGCCGTTTTCGATCTCAACCTGCGTTTTCTGCTTAATCAGGTTCGGAACCTGGCACTGGGTCGCAAGATCAACGGTATGCAGCGCACGTTCCCGGTTCGGATCGGTTACAGGGATGTAGTTGCTCTCCAGAGGCCAGTAGAAGGAGCCCCACGCCAGCGCGTGCGCCCAGCCATTGGGAGAGAAGGCATCCTTTGCACGCTCTTCTTCGTTGAAGACGATTTCGTCGCCATCCTTGGTGTAATGAATACCTTCGATACCAAGACGCAACAGGTTATTTCCTTCCTCCGAAACCATGAAGTCCACAAATGCTGCCGCTTTGTCAGGGTTCTTGCAGGCTGCGGTAATACAGGTCATCATACCGCTCTTGCCCTGCTTGCTTAAGCCTCTCGCGCCGTCCGGACCTGCGGGGGAAAGATCATAGCAGATCGAAGCGTCCGGGAACAGCTCTCTGACGCTGTTTTCATGACGGGTCACATGACGGAACAGGGGTGCAGGCATCATGCCGGCTTTGCCCTGATAGAACTTTTCTTCTTTTTTAGACATATCATTCAACATCAGCTCCGGATCGATCGCACCTGCATCCCACAGCTCTTTGATGTAGGTCATGCCCTTTACAAACGCAGGATCTTCAAAAACGGGGATTACCTGATCGTTTTCATCCAGCGAATAGTCCGCATAGGGTAGTCCGTATGCGAAAAATACCCAGTCAAACTGTCCCGGCTTTTCTGCCGTGTAGCCGTATGTATTGTTCTGTCCGTCGCCGTCCGGATCGTCGTTTGTGAAAGCGAGCATGACGTCTTTCATTTCATCCAACGTCTGCGGATAGGACAATCCCAAATTATCCAGCCAGTCCTGACGCATCACGATCAGGGTATTGGCCACACTGTACTGTGTAATAAACGGCATGCCGTAATATTTTCCATTTTGTGCCGACCACTCGTAATTTTCCAGCCATGCCTTCATGCTCGGGAAGGAATCCATGTAATCATTCAGCGGAATAACCATTCCATCATCAATCCACTGCTGGGTTGCGCTCGTCCCGTATGCACCAGTTACCACATCCGGGAAATCGCCGGACGCCATCGCAACGTTGACCTTTTCCGTATTGGCTTCCGGAACGATTTCAACCGTCAGGTCTATGCCGAGTTTTTCGTTGATCGCTTCAATAATGCGGTCGTTATCCTGAATTGCTTCTGCCGCAGCGTCGCCGGTCGTCAGCCAACGGATCGGAACCCGCTCTGCAGAATCCGCAGTGTTCTGACCACCCGAAGCGCTGTTGCCGCAGCCTGCTGCCAGAATCGTTGTCGCTGCCATCGCTGTTGCCAGAAATGCACACTTACTTCTTTTTCTCATTTTGTTCCCTCTTTCTTTCCCTTTTATATTTTACCCCTTCACTGCGCCTGCCGTCATCCCTGCTGTGAAATATTTTTGGAAAAACGGATACGCGCACATGATCGGAATAATTGCCAGCATCACAGCCGCCATCTTCATCGGCTGTCCTAATAAAAACAGGCTTTCTCCGCCGCTGGAATATGCTGCGTCATTCTGAAACAGCATCGACCGTAAAAACAGCTGCAGCGGCCATGCTTCTTTCTTATTGATATACATAATCGCCGAGAAAAAGTCGTTCCAGTGATCGACTGCATAAAACAGCGTCACCGTCGTCAGCGCCGGTTTGGAAATCGGAAGCATGATCCTAAACAATACGCCGATCTCCGTACATCCGTCCAAAAGCGCCGCTTCCTCCAGCTCCATCGGAAGCTCCAAGAAGAAGTTTCTTAAAATAATCAGGTTGTAGGTGTTGACCGCCGACGGCAGGATCATCGCCCACAGCGAATTCATCAGATGCAGATCCTTTACAACGATGTAGGTCGGAATAATTCCGCCGGTAAACATCATCGTAAACACTGCCAGAAACATGAAGAACCGCTGTCCCTTTAAATCCTTTTTCGACAGCACATACGCCGCCATCGTCGTAATCAGCATGTTGATCAGTGTGCCGACAACCGTGATAAAAATCGAGTTCGCATACGATCTCCACAGATCGAAGCTTTTTAACATATAGGCATAGCCTTCAAACGACCATTCGTCCGGCCATAAATGGATGTTCGTCGCCAGATAGCTTTTCAGCGAGGAAAACGAAACAACCAGGCAGTCCCAGAAGGGGTAAAAGGTTGTCAGCCCCAGCAGAATCAGAAAAATCAGATTTACTGTGTCAAAAATCCTGCTGCCGACAGAAACCTTGATTTTTTTCGGCTTTTCCCTGCTCATCAGTAAATTCCCTCCTCTCCTGCCATGCGTGCTGTCTTGTTTGCAATGACAACCAGTGCAAAGTTGATCACGGATTTAAACAAGCCGACCGCTGTCGCCAGCTCAAATTTGCCTTCCTGCAAGCCCATCCGGTATACATAGGTATCGATGATATCCGCCGTCCCGTATACGCCTGGATGATACAATACGAAAATCTGTTCAAAGCCCGCCTGCATCAGTCCGCCGATTCTCGTAATCAGCACAACGATAATAATAGAACGGATACACGGCAATGTGATATGTAACAGCTTCTGCCACCGGTTCGCCCCGTCCACGGTCGCCGCCTCGTACAGCTGCGGATCGATTCCGGTGATCGCCGCCAGATAGATAATCGTGTTCCAGCCGAACGTTTTCCAGATCATCGAAACGACCATCGTGCCGACGAAATACTTTTCATCTGTCAAAAATCCGATCGGTGCAAAGCCGAGCGCCTTGATGACGCCGTTGACAATACCCGAATCCATCGATAACAGGCTTGTCAGAATACCGCCCAGAACGACCCAGGAAATAAAATTCGGAATGTAAATCGCTGTCTGGATGACCCGTTT
>OFMA01000688.1_pt1 | contig 24551 bp, 18 predicted proteins | sample 1541011 | NCBI WGS metagenome assembly OFMA01 (sample SAMN04209225, study PRJEB22552) | human gut metagenome | biome: gut; material: feces | host: Homo sapiens | place: USA: Oklahoma
AAACACCTTCATAAGACAAGTCCTCCTGTTCTATCTGACTCTATTATACTATATTTAATACAGGCTTAATAGATAGATTTGAGACTTTCTAATTTATTTTATTTGTATCATTATATCGCCAATATGCATATGTGATATTTATCGATATCCTCACATATTCACATTAAATTCACATTAGAACTGTATCGTTCTATACTTCAATTATGGGCACTACTTATCATTCAAACATTCAGGTTAAAGCCTTATCACTATTAAATAGTGATGTTTTCCTGTCCAAAAACCAAAATCTTAATACATAAAAAAGCGCTCCTATTTCTAGGAACGTATAATTACGCGGTACCATCCTAGTTCATTTTTCAAAATCGAAAAATGCCCTCAATTCACTCGTTAACGCCGACTACGTTTCAACTCCAAAGTAGCTTCAAACTAAAAGACTCGAAGAGCTTTCACCAAACGCCCTCTCTCTATACACAAGAACTTTTAATCCTACTTATCTTCTTCACTGTCGAATCGATAAAATTTTAACACTCTTTCCATATTTCTGCAAGACGAATCACACCATCTAACATCAATTCTTTACTCATACTCGCAAAAGACAATCCTATACGCCCACTTGAAATACTAATGGCAACACCATGCGATTCACACAAATCCCTAAAGCGTGATACATCCACATCTAAATTTAACCAATACGCCATATACGTCTCATCCAAAATATACGAACAACCAATATGCGTATCAATCAATTTCTTTAAATACAAATGCTTCTCCTTATACTCACGAACAAGCTTTCTTAAATGCTTCTGCAAATACCCATCCACAATATACTGCGTAAAAGCCACCTGCTCAATTTTACTCGTCGTTGGACCAAAATAAGAAGCACTATACTTACGCATATACTCCTCATTTAAAATCATATACCCAATACGAAGACTCGGTAATAATAGTCTTGAAAACGAAGAAAAATAAATCACATTCTTACTTTTCGAACACAACGAAGTCTTGATCTTAGAAGCATACACAAGCTCCCCATTATAATCATCCTCAAGAATTAAAACATTCTCTAAAGAAACCAATTCTTCACGAATTCGTTCACTCATAGACTGCCTATCAGACGTAAAACAAGTTGTATTCACATAGACAACATCCACATTCAATCTTTGAATATCATCCACAAAAGAATCCGGATTCAAATATTCAACATGAAAACCATATGATAAAAATACCTGCTTAGCCTGATCATCTACTAAAGTACTTAAACCAACCACCTTTGACTTATTTAACATTCCACAAAATATATACAACAAAGACTGATAGTTTGAACCAATCACCATCTGCTCTGGAAAACACAAAATATTCCGATTCTGATACACATACTTACATAGAGCCTGCCTTAATCCATACTCACCCTGTGCTAGACCATAACTTGACATCAAACGCTTATCATTCAAAACGCCCTTCATATATCGCTTCCAAATCGTCGTTTCAAACGAATCAAAAGAAACCGACTGAATCCGAAAATCATAATCATACGATTTTTCTTTATGACTCGAACTATAATCCAGAATTTCCTGATGCAGTAAGATACGCTCCGGATTCATACTCACCACATACCCTACTTTTTCTTGACTCGAAATAAATCCATCCAACACCAACTTATTATACGCATTTTCCACCGTGGTCTTAGACACATTCATCTTCTTTACACATTCACGAATCGAATCCACACGATCCCCATACTTTAAGATCCCAGAAAGAATCGACTCTTTATACAAATCATAAATTACCTGATATTTCTTCATGCAACTGTCCCCTAATTATTTTTTATAATTGTATATTTTTTTATATACAGAAACAAGTATAATAGTCACTAAGTTACAGAAAGAAGGAAAGATTATGAAAAACAAACAAACATATGAAATCGTACTAACAGGACTCGGTATGGCACTCGTATTTGTCGCAACCATGTTCATCAAAGTACCAAACGCATTAGACGGATACTTCAACCTAGGAGACGGATTCATCCTATTATTCGCAAGCTTTTTAAATCCATTTGAAAGCTTCTTGATTGGAGGCTTAGGAAGCGCACTAGCCGATGTAGCCGGAGGATACGGACACTACTTCTTCTTTACCCTAATCATCAAAGGACTAGAAGGAATCGTAGTATCCCTACTTATGAAAAACTACTCTAAACCAAAACAAATCTCAAGCTACGTATTAGGATCTGTCATTATGGTATTCGGATACTTCATTGCCAAATACATATTAAAAGGAAGCTGGATCGTAGCCGCAAGTGAAATCCCAGCCAACGTAGTCCAAGGAGCTGCAGGTATTGTGATTGCACTTATTGCATATCCAATGGTAAAGAAAATAGTACAAGATAAATTAAATTAAAAGAGAAATCAAAATCGATTTCTCTTTTTTATTTACATCGAACTGTCACTCTATTTTTCGCATCCAAAGTACACGTAAATAAAGTCAAAGGATACTCAGAAGAAGTCATATCCTCAACACTATCCGGCGTCAAAGTTTCAATTAAAACAACACGATATTCAAACTGATTTCCAAGCGCATCCGTAAATACGACCTGACTACCCGGATCTAAACTATGAATTCTTCCAAAATGAAACCAAGAATTATGTGCCGCAATCACCATATTCCCTTTATATACACTGCCCGAATATCGACAAGGTGCAAGTTTCATCAAATCATACGTAAACTCACTCGTAACCGGAAGCTTAATATCCAAAGAAGGAATCTCAATCGTTCCAATACAAGATAAACCATCCAGTTCTACTTCAGGCATATCCATATCTGGATCTATTAATACATCTGAATCCAAATCATTCTTTAAATTATAGGCAGCCAATATATCTTCTTCACTCTTTCTAGCCCGAAATGTATCATACACATTAAACAAAGTAAGTCCCAAGGCAAGTACAATACAGATACAGCCAACATATTTTAGAACTTGCTTATGCATATACATCCAAGTCCAACAAACAATAATACAGGTACAGGCCACCATAATTGACCTGTCAAAGGAAGATTTGATTCCGATTTCTTAGAATCCACAATCTTATTCAAACTATTCTTTAACACAATATGATCCCCTTCTCGATAAGAACTCACACTATATCCAGAAGGAACACTTGTCTCAACACAACTCCACCTCATATCACCCGATAAATCTTTCCAAGCATATGTCCAATGATTTTCTTCACTTAATACCTGATGATCTACGACTTTACCATCCCCAAGTAAATCTACACCAATAAAGCTTGGACGATTCTTTTTATCATCATCCTTCCATACTTTTTGAACACGCAAAGAAGTCGTTTCAACTCTAGGCTCATACTTTAATTCAACATCACAATCTTTATCCACATAAACAACAGAAACCGACATTGTATACTCCGTATTATCTAAAGCCTTTACTAAATAAACACCTTTAGTTAAATGAGAAAATAAAGCCTTACCATCTGAATCTGACTTAACTTCATCATCCCATTCAATATTGTCACGATCAATATAATCGCCAAGAATATTCCAATCCTTTGAAACTGAATAGGATTTAAAAGCACCCATCAAATTATAATCCGCATCCGCCACACGATATAATCGAACATCTATATTTGAAGCTGGACAAGTCACTGTTAAACTCGAATAATCACTTGCGAAAACAGGAGTACATACAAGAACAAAAAGAAATATACACAATACACTACGAATTATTTTTTTCACGTTCTCTTAACCTCCATATCTTCGAAACAATAAAACCAACCAACAAGAATACAACACCAACACAAGATGCCACCACTAAAGTATCCACTCGAGCTGCATCTGAAGTAATATTCGATTCATCATACAAACCATCCACCACACGATGACCACGAACCATCAAACGCTGCGTATTAATACCATACGGCGTACACGTAAGTAACGTACAAAGATCTTTACCTTCTTCAATTTCTAAAGGACCATAATCCTCAGGCTCTACAACCGAAATCTTATCCACCTCATACGCCAAAACCTTGCCATATACATGCAGATAAAATAAATCCCCCTTTTCAAGACGATCAATATCCGTAAACAAACGAGCACTCGGAAGCCCTCTATGACCAGAAATAACACAATGCGTGCTACTACCACCAACAGGAAGCGAAGACCCTTCTAAATGACCAACACCCACCTGTAATACAGAATCATCCACACTATGATAAATAGCTAGCTTACAACGAATCTCAGGTATCGTGATATATCCCATCATACCCGTACCATCCGCATTCAATAGACTCTTATATACAGACAAATCTGAATCACTAGGAGTAAAACGACCACTGTTAGAAACCAACCCTGAATTATAGGAAATAGCCGAATCTATCGCAGCCTGCTTATCCTTGTCATCCATCTTAGCTAAAGTATCCGTATAATTCGCCACAACAGCCGTTTGATGTTTAGAATTCCAATAATTACTCACCGTTGGATACAACAATAAGGAAAGGCCCGTAATAAAAACAAGTATCGCAATTATAGTTGAAATATGTTTTCTCATCTCACAACCCTCTCCCTATCATTAATCATAAAACAATTACTATTTATTCTTAACTCTTCTTTTAGTAACTAATACAACACCAGAACCTAATACAAGTACAGCACCTACTAAATAGATCATTGTAGTACCAGCACCACCTGTACTTGGTAGTACTGTTCCTGTTTTGTTCTCTACTTTAACTGGATCAGCATTATCACCATCAACTGTAACATTACCATCATTATCAATCACTACAGTTACTGGACCACTTAATTTATTATATCCTGCAGGTTGTTTAGTCTCCTCAAGTTTATAAGTACCTGCACTTAAACCCTTAATTGTAAATTTACCTGATTTATTTGTTGTAATATTAGCATCACCTGTATTAGCAACACGATAAATATCACCGTTAATTTCGTCTGGTGTTTCTTTTACAAAATTAATTGTATTCGTTTTCCCAACTTTTTTTAAGGTAAATACTGCATCAGCAAGACCATCTTTTTTTGTTTTATCATTTCTATTCTCAGTATACTTAAACACATCCATTTTAAATGTTTTTGTGTTAGTAGTTACTTCAGTTGTCTTTTGACTGTCACCATAACTTAGCAATGTTTTATTTGTGTTTGTATTTTCATTATTACCAATTACTGCCTTATCATTTAAAGTTGCAGAATAAGCTACAGTAATTGTATCATTAGCCTCTAAGCGATCACATAATTCTTTAGTAAAGTTAATATGGAAAGTACATTTTGGATCTGTGCTTTCTAAATTAGTTGTTTCAACACTATAATCTGTGATCATAGAAAGATCTTGATTAGTATTTGTTGCATTTTTATGTAAACTAACATTTACTGAATTTTTATCAAAAGTTAATCCCTCTGTCATTTTATCATGTAGCACATAGTTTTGAGCTCCTGGTTGTGCAGTAATTATAGTTTGGAAATAAACAGTATCATCAATGCTGGCAGTACTTGACGTGTCAAAAGTTCCAGTTTTTGAGTTGCTAACTTTTTTGTCTACTGAAGGTACACCATTCTTTTCTTTAATTTCAACAGTTGGTTTAGTTGTATCTAAACTACATAAAGTACCAACACTTGAATCAACTAAATAATATCCAAGAGGAAGATTATCAAAAGTAACTGTTGATGTAGTCTGTCCACCTTTAGCAGTAGGTGCAGGCTGCTGATAATCAGCTTCGATAACTTGATTTTCTTTATTAGCATGTTCTATTGCCAATTTTGCCAATGTCTCAACATTAGCATCTTTCTTCCATGAAGCATATCCATTTTCAAAAGTAAAATAAACGTCCTTTATACCATCTCCCTCAAGAAATGTCTTCCATTTTGATGCAGGTTTATATGAATAATTGCCATTTTCCTTTTGTCCATCCTCATTGACACTATAACTTTCTAAATCTAAAAGTCTATAAAGCTTATAAGTTTGTTTAGGTATTGCGTTATTGATTGTAATTGTTCCTGTTTCTCCTGTTACTGCTGTAGTTGTATCATCAGCTTTTACGTTACAGCTCATTGATACTACCATCATGAACGCAAACATAATGGCAGCAATTTTCTTAATTAGTTTCATTGCTTTCTCCTATTCTTTGATTTGTCATTTAAATGATTCTTTTTATTTATATTTATCAGAACTATCAAGCTTGCTAAAACCAACACTGCACCTGATATTCTGTAAATCAGAGTTCCATAACTACCAGTAGAAGGCAGTTGTTTAACACGGCTTTGATTTGTCACGGTTACCGTATCCCCGTTTTTTACTGCATTATTAGTACTATAAGTTGTTAAATATTCTAATCCATTAATGACATGAACATTTGAATCCATAATTGGATTATCCTTATTATCTAATTCATAAACATAATAAGTTTCATTTAGATCCAAATCTTCAAACTTTTCTGAATTTGTATTTAAATCTCTTGTATTATATGTGATTTCGATTGTTTGAATCGGTTTATTCACTGCATCTTTATCTTTATAAAGACCGAACTTGTATGTACCACTTACAGGATTAGAATCATGACCTGCTACATTTAAGAATTTTTTCTCAACAGTAATCTCCCCTTTATGGTTGGTCACTGTTAGTTCATATGTTGATTGATATTGTATTTTCACATTTGAATACCAATCTTTATGATCATAATAAGTTTTGTATTCTTTACTACCATCATCTTTTACAACCATGATGTAACATGAATACTTTTCATCAACATATCCTTTAGGAGCCTTTTCTTCAGTCACTTTATAGATTGTGTTGTATTGCATTAATTTAGTTCCGGTTCCTAATTCAAGATTTCCATTCTGATCCGTTTTCCCTTGCCAACTTGTATTAGTCTCTTGAATATTCCCCTTGTTCATTTCGCATTCAACCATCTTAAATGTTGCATCTTCCAATAACTTGTTCAAATGTTTCTTATCTTTTTTAGTTATTTTAAGCACTGGATTTTGAGCACCAGAAACAGTTCCACCAGCCTCATATGAATAAGTCTTTTCTTCTACTTTTTGACCACTAGAAGAGTAGTTCTTCCAATAAGCTTCATTTGAGAAACCAATTGTTTGACCCGGAGCAGCATTTACAGTGGCTGTATAAGTAATTGTGATTGGTATTCCATTAGGTAATTCAATCTCTAATGTATTATCTTCTCCAAGTGATGCATCGATTGTCACTGATTCTTCCGTTCCAGTTTTAACCGCTTTTATAGAAGAAGTATCTAAAATTAACGTATCACTCAATTTATCAATCAATTTCAACTTAGATCCCTCATTATTAGGAAGTTGTTGTCCAAGTTGATTTGTATTAATTGTAAAATTAACTTTATTTGTATTTTTGTTGTTTTCTGTCACAGGAATATAGCTCTTATCTAAATTATTAATCTTCATTTTTACTGGATAACTTGCTGAAGTAATATCATTTCCATCTTGTGTCTGTAATACAACAGTATTCATAAATTCTTTTTCTTTGTTACCGAGTAATACATTTGAATCTGTGACTTTGCATACAACTTGAACATCTACTGAATATTTATCAGTAACCTTTCCTGCATAAAAATCACCTAATTCAATCAAAGCTTGATTTCCTTTTACATAGTAGATTGTTGTCCTAGACTCATTATCATCATCATTTGCTGTCGTACTTTTTTTCGTCCATCCATTTTCAAGATTACCTATCGACTTTGATACTATTGGGCTTCTTTTCTTCTGTTCTGCACCAATCCATTTTATTCGCATATATGCTAACTGCATGCCGTCTGGAATATTTTCTAATACACGATAGCTTCCAGATAAATCTCCGTCAAGATTCAACTTAAATGCCCATGATGCATAAATACCAGAACCAGTTTCATTTAAACCATCTTTATAAATACGTGATTCAGATCCTGCTGGTATATTTGTATCTTTATCTGCAACTATAGTTTTAATTTCAGAAGATTCCTTGTTATATTGGAAAGTTTGACCAAGCTCTTTTAAAATATCACCACCACAATATAACGTTTTAGTTGCGGTTGACCTATCCATAAAATTAATACCATCATCTTTAGTAGATACTTTATTAGAAAAATTAAAAGCATCTCTATAATTTGTTGGACGTACACTAGGTTCAGATTTAACAATCATAAATACTTTTTCATTTTCATTTAAAGGAATCTTATTTTTTACAGTAATTTCTAATGAATCGTAATTGCCGTTAGCTCCCGTAAATGTCAATTTATCAAACGAATTTCTTACATCAGTCATATTGGCATTCTTATTAAAATCGTCAATAGTTTTAAAATTATCTATCGATGTGCCTTTATAAATTCCAACCAATGAATCATCATGTAGATATGAAAGTTTGTCCTCTTCTTTATCTGAATTTTTAACAACACTATCCTTAAAAACTGTGTTCTCTTTAATTGATGTTCCACTAACCTCAATTACCCAATACAACGCACCATTTTCCCAAGTTTGTGCATCTGGTTCCGGTTCTTGATAATACCATGATGATTTAAGCACATTCATGTTGTAACTACCAGAAAACTCAACTGTTTTAGAAGAATTTATATTTGAAATATCAATGGAAACATTGCCTTTTTTCACTATACCATTTAACACAAATGTATTCGTTACTTGGGTTTTACTATAATTCTCCAAATTTACAGGCTTAGCATAATATGTAAAAACATATTTATAGTCTTTTTTATCCCAGCCAATCTGTTTTGGAGATAAGGCAAACGTATTTAATCTATCAATTTTTACCCATTTAGTTCCTGCTAAACTATATTTATTTGAATCTTTATTATATTCAAACGCTTCTACTTTTGCATATCCAACATACTCCATGTTCTTTGGACTTAATGTATCTGTCATTTTTACTTCAGTTGCATCCCATACACCTTGAGTGTCATTCACTGTTACAATATAGGGATAACTACCTGCAGGCACTGTAAACTTATCTGTTGTATCCGATTTGAAAGATGAATCATATACATCATCAGACATTTCTATTTCTTGACTTGCTGCAATTGGTTCTTTAACCTTTTTTTCATCCCATTGGTATTTACCAACATTTATATCTTTATAAACTCGATCTAGATAATCCCAATTGTTATTTTTATTTTTACCATTTGAAGCATTCACAAGATAACGATTTGATATTTGAACACTATTCGACTTCATTACGGCTAAAGCTTCAGGTTGTACAGTAACACTATAAGTCACATAATAAGAATCACCTGGATCAACTGTTATAGGATTTTTATCAGATCCAGTTATCTTAAATCGAGTTGGGTTCCCATCTCTTTCACCCCATTCAGTCTTATAATTTGTATCTCCCTTTGCCCAAGCTAACTTATATTCATTTTTTTCTAAATCTTTTTTTGTTCCATTTGATTTTTGTACAGATACTTTAAAAGAATCCTTGTTATAACTTACATAGCCTCTGATTTTTTCATCAACGTAATGGTCTTCTGAATAATCTAGATAATCCATTATTTCAAAATCTTTTAATGGATAATTACTATTTGAGTTTAATGTAAAATCCAATTTATAGTTTATTGTATATGATCCATCCTCATTCCTGATGGTAGAGCCCTCTTGCTTTTTATTCATCCCATAAGAAACTATAGGATTAAACGGTGCATTTGACGAATGTCTAGGATACGTTTTTGAGTATACATTGGCATTATTGTTTATAACACCCTTTTTATTTAAAGGTTCATTTTCCTTTAATTTGACAAAATAAGTTAAAGTACGCTTCTCATTAGGCGACATATCCCCAATAGCCCATACTAAACTTCCTGTTTCATTATCTTTTTTAGTATTCTCCTCTGGTATAGTATCGCTAGACGTAGTTCCTAAATAAACACTTCCATGTTGTTTTCCATTATCTATTGTTTCATAAGGTTCTGGATCATTTGGAGTTCCAACTAAATCTTTTTTATTAGTTGTAACTCCAACATAAGTTACTAGATCCTGATTATTAGTAAATGTATCAACCACTTTTACATCCGGGCATCCAACATTTCCTGTAGTAACCTTAATTGCATAAGATAAATAATCTTCACCATTTATTGATATAACCTTAGAATTATTCAATAATTTCTTTTCTATTTTTAAATCTCCATATTGTGCAAATACATCTGGTCCAAAATCCAAGTTATATGTTTTATTTCCAATTGTTACTGTCACTTGACCATTTGGATGTAATTTAGATAGATTCACATCTCCTTCCACATAGAAATCACCAGTTAAGGATGAGTTTTCACTTGTTTTTAATTGGCTTAGATATTTATTTTTAAATTGAAGTGAAATCACTCCATTTTGAACTGCTAATTTTCCCACTTCTTTTGAATCCTGAGTGATTATACCTGCGGTCTGTGCATTACTAAGAAGATCAGGAATAGTATAAGTAATGCTATAACTATACTCACCTGCATTGTTAATCAAATGGTCGATATTGATGTTGAAATAATCAACATTCAGTTTAATTTTGGCATTTCCAGGAATTATTTGATTTCCATTTGTGTCAATATTAACCCAGTTACCATTTGAATCCTTATAAGACAAGGTTATGCTTTGAATATTTGATGGATTAGCACTTAAATCAAAATCCGCAGAAGTAACTTGAGTTGATTCCTGCTGTTCTTCTTCATTACTCTCATCCTGTTTACTTTCTTCTGGTTCTGCAACTGTTTCTACTTCATCACTAGGTTCTGTTGTATCCGGCTGCACAGTTTCTTCAGGCTCATTCGATACATCATCTTCTACAACTGGTTCTTGTTGTTCTTTTTCATAACAATCTTCAGTATGTTGATGTTCTTCTTTACCACACACTAATTTTTCATCTTGATAACACTCTTCAGTATGAGTATGCTCTTCCATTCCACAAATGGTTTTACCCTCTAAAGTAATGGCCGGAAGAGTTAGTGCATAAACCACGCAAAAAACAACCACGCAAGAAAGGGCTAAAGTAATCCTTTTCCATTTCTTTAACCGTGCTTTATCCTTAAGTAGTTTTTTTATGTATTCCGAAACCATACTCTCTCACCTACTTTACACTTCCTATTTGATCAAAAGGCCAAATTCTAAAAATAATCTGTCCCTCTATTTGTTCTTTCGAAATATCTCCAATTGCTCTACTTCTAGAATCTATAGAAGTATCTCTGTTATCACCCATTAAAAACCAATGTGATTCAGACACCTGGTGTGGAAGATCAATATCACAATTTCCCAATGCTTTTTCATTAAGATACTTTTCATCCAACACTTTACCATCCACACTCACATTGCCATTCACATCAATATCGACCCATTGACCAGGACTGGCAATAACACGTTTTACCAACAACTTATTTCCCTGCCAAAAAGCTACAATATCTCCCGACTTTAATTCTGTATTCTTTACAGAAACAACATACTGACCCTGTTCTAAAGTAGGAGACATACTATAGCCATAAATAGATAATACGGGCATCCATAAAGTAGCTACTAAAACAGAAATGGCAGCTACTACAACCAATATACCAATCGTCCCCTTTAAAGTTTTACGATATACAGCCCTATCCCTTAATCGCTTCTGCTCCGATTCTATTTCTTCCATTGTTAAATCATTTGAATTTGTAGTATCCTTTTTCATCTCGCAAATGACATCCACCAACTCACTACGACTCAAATGCTTTAAATCTTTCTTCTCCATATCTAACCCCTATATTTATTGGTAGCGCTTACTTCAAGCTAGTAAAAAAAGTCTACCTTGTCAACTTGTAAACTACTTTAGTAAAAAATTATTGCATAAATTATTAATAATGTATTCATAAATACATCAAATATCCCTTACCTATAAAGCATTTTAAGATTCACTAACTTTTGGTAATCTACATATTACGCGCCTTACAATAATTTTTCAAATACCTAAATTACAATGGTTATATTTATTTTGCGTTAAATATTGTATATCCTATGTTTTTACTTACATTTTTTACTTTTTGGTTATATATGTGTCCCCCCCCCCCCCGAAATAAACTCGATTAAAAAGTGCAACAGAATTGTTAAAATGTACAAAAGAAAAACAGAATTCATTACGAATTCTGTTCTTTCCTATAATTCAATTGTAAGGTATTTTAATCCACCATATTTAACTTGATAACGATAAATATTATACATAAGTTCTAACCACTCTGTATCTGTAATCTGCTTTTTGCCAATACAATCAATCATTATGTTTTCAGATTTTTTTAAACACTCCATATTCTGAACCCACTTTTTATAATTCTTACTATTCGGCTCCAGTGCCATGTCTATGAGATCATCATACTTCTCATTTACAGCCTTATATATAACTCGAATATTCTCAATTGTAGGCTTTTCGATAGTATCAATGTAATCAAAAAATCTCATATATATTACCACTCCTTTGCATCGAACTACCCACATTATAAACCGCAAATAGTTACCTTGTATAGAAAAAAGTGTCAATTAAGACACTTTTTTGAATATGTTTATGATTTGCTTTTCCAATACATTCACATCAATTGGCTTAGAAATATGCCCATTCATACCTGCTTCCATTGCCATTTTCTTATCTTCCTCAAACGCATTGGCCGTCATAGCTAGAATTGGAATACTTGCCTTTTTTACATTCTCAAATTGACGAATTCTTCTAGTCGCCTCATACCCATTCATATTTGGCATTTGAATATCCATCAAAATCAAATCATACAAATCCTCATCCACTTCAGACAACCGATTTATACAAGCTAAACCATCCTCAACACGATCCAATACTAATCCACTCTGCTCAAGTATGGCCATCGCAATTTCGGCATTTAAATCATTATCTTCTACCAGTAAAACACGCTTACCTTCTAAGATGGATTTTTCATCCAGAACATCCAATTCTTGATTCAATTCTATAGAATTCGCATCCGCTATTCTATGCTCAAAAGTAAGTGTGAAACAAGTCCCCTCACCCAGCTTACTCTTTACACAAATATCTCCATCCATCATGTCCACAAGATTCTTGACAATCGCCATACCTAGACCTGTACCTGACACTTTTCCAATCGTTGTATTATATTCTCTAGAAAAAGAATCAAATAAAGTTGGAAGATAGTCTTCACTCATACCAACACCCGTATCTTTAACTTGCGTTTGAATTTTGGCATAACCAGATCTTTCACAATTCAGTTCCTTTACATCAATCGCAATATGACCACCTTCAGGCGTATATTTAAACGCATTGCCCACTAGATTCATTAAGATTTCACGAATCTTAAAACCATCCCACAACACATGTGAATGATCAACATCCACACTCGTTGTAAATACGATATTCTTTTCTTGTGCACTTGACTCGAATACGTTCTCGATTTCTTCTACTACAAGCCCGATTTGCTCGGCTCTTTCTTCGACAACCATCTTACCACTCTCAATACGCGCCATATCCAGCACATTATTAATGATTGAAAGTAATAACTTACCACTCTGTTCTATCTTATTTTGATAATCTACTAGGATTGGATCTGTCAAGTACTGCTTCATCAACTCATTGTAGCCAAGAATCACATTCATAGGCGTACGAATATCATGCGACATATTGTTTAAGAAATCCGTTTTCGCCTTATTCGCCTCTTCCGCCACAATATATGCCTCTTTTAATTTTGCCTCCTGCATACGTTCCTTCTTGATCAAATCATCAATGTTTCTTGTACCAATCACCGCCACACGACTACGATCCTTTTTATAAACATACGCAATACGTGTCTGATGATAAAGAATACGATCACCCATTTTAAATTCATAGGTCATTGAAAAATCATCTTGATTTGAACATAACGCATCTAACGAAAGCTGATCTAAGAAATTTTCACGACTTTCATCCGTCACAATCTCATCGGCATAAGCTGGCAATAATGCACACCACTGATTTTCATATTTACGACAAAAATCCGCAATACGCTTACCATTATCACCCACTTCACGATATGAAAAGATTTGACCACTATCCAACTCCAACAATAATACGGAAAAATATTCTTTACCAAGACCCTCAATAATCTCTCTTTGAAGTTCTAATACTTTTTCCCTCTTTACAATTTCATCAATCGGACGAAAACCCATTATAATCTTAAAATGATTCAAATCCTCATATAGAAATACTGCCCTTGCCCCTAAATTCGAAATTCCATTCTCATCCGGAACAATTTGAAAATGCCATTCTAAAGAACCCTGTTCCTTTAATGTACGCATTAAAGACCCATTTGATAAAAGTTCCATATAATTTGGACAAGAATCCTTCATCAGTACATTATCATAGAAATAATTTAAACTCTCACTATAACTATGCCAATTCATTTCAGCACAACTCGCATCCTGCTTTATCACTTCCACTGTATCTTGTTTCAAGTCACAAAGCACTAAAGAAGTATAATCCATAGTCAAAGCCGATAAGATATTATTCTGTTCCTTTTCTCGAATAAACTCTGTCACATCCGAAATATGTCCATGCAGTATAGAATTTCCCTCTTTCTCTATACTCTCACTTACATAGTGATATCCATCTTTTCCTAACAAACGAAAAACAGAATGGAATAAATCCATCTCTCTATCCTCTGGATGCACCATATTCATTAATTTATTATCAAATCGAGTTTCAATCTCTTCTTTGGACCAACCAAAAATCTCTTGAAATTTTAAACTCACATATAAAAAGGGATATCCATCCTCCAATGAACACCGATGATATCCACCGATACGCCCACACACTTCTTGAATTGTCAAATCATTATCTATTATCTTCATAAAAAATCCCCTAATATCCATTACTCTATCAAACTCTCAATCCTATTTCAATCCACTAAAAACTATGGTTATATTCCTATTAAATAAAAGTAAACTAATTTGACTATATAGTAACATAAATTACGTTTAAGTTAGATGTATGCGTTTACACTCAATTAAAAAGTACAAATTGTACTAAAAAGTGCAAATAAAAAAGGTACATAAAGTACCTTAATTGCTTCTACGCTTTTTACGACTATGAATATTCTTAGACACACTACGAATATTTAAAATTGGAGCCAAGAAAATGATAATTGGATAGATTTCCAAACGACCAATCAACATCGCAAAAGATAAGACGATCTTCGAAAAATCCGAGAACATGGAAAAGTTTCCCATTGGACCACAAAGGCCAAATCCTGGACCTACATTACCAATACAAGTCATAACGGATGTAACTGTTGTCTCAAAATCAAAGTTATTAAATGAAACCAAGAACAACAAGACACCGACAATAATAATGAAACTACAAAAATACGCCATGATCTGATTGACCACCTCTGTATCCACTACTTTACCATCCATTGTGATGGCTTCTACTTTTTGTGGATGCAGTAACTTTTGAATATCCAATTTGATTTTCTTCACAATAATCAAAAGACGACTGACCTTCACACCACCACCAGTCGAACCAGCACTCGCACCACAGACTGTTAATAAGAAGAGAATCATCTTACTAAATTGTGGCCAGACACTATAATCACAACTCGAATATCCCGTTGTCGTTATAATTGAACCCACTTGAAAACTTGCCAAACGAATGGATTTGAATACATCAAAATTATACATGGATAAAATATTCAATGTGATACAAATAATTGAGAATAGAATAATACCTAAATATGTACGCAACTCTTCATTTTTAAAGACCTGTTTGAAATCTCTGATTAATAAAAAGTAATACATATTAAAGTTCACACCAAATAAAATCATAAAAATCGTAATAATCACTTCATAATACGCATTGTTGTAGGCACCAATACTCGTGTTTTTAATCGCAAAACCACCAGTACCCGCTGTACCAAACGTATTACATAACGCATCAAACAATGGCATCTTGCCAATCAATAGTAAAATGACCTGAATGATAGTCAATCCCATATACATGGTATATAAAATCATAGCGGACTGACGCATACGAGGTACTAATTTACCAATGGTAGGACCAGGTGCTTCCGCACGCATGATATGCATATCACGATCATTTGACTTTGGAAGTAAGGCCAAAATGAAAACCAAGATACCCATACCACCAATCCAGTGTGTAAAGCTACGCCAGAATAGTGTGGCATGTTTCAAATTCTCAACTTCCGTTAAAATACTTGAACCTGTCGTTGTAAATCCAGACACAGCTTCAAAGAAACAATCCACAAAAGAAGGGATTTCACCCGACAAATAGAATGGTAATCCACCAAAGAAAGAAACAACGATCCAGGCAAGACCTACCGCAAGCATTCCGTCTTTGGCAAAATAAGAATTCGTTCTCGCCTTTTTACGCATTAAACCATAGCCTAAAACCAAACAAATCCCAATTACGATCAAGTAAGAATCATATAATCCTTCTTGATAAATCAAATCCACAATGACCGGCAACACCATTAAACAGGCTTGCGCAATAAGCACCATACCCAATACATTACCAATCATAGTCCAGTTGAGTTTATGTATATTATGCTTAAGATAGTAAATCATTGATATCCCTCAACCCTGCAACCTTACTAATAATAATAACCGTATCCGATAGTTGAATACGCATATCCCCCGTTGCTACTTTAGAAACACCTTTATGTGTTACATACGCAATGATAATACCCTTACGAATATTTAGATCCTTAATTGGCACATCAATAAAACGACAATTGTCACGCACTCTAAATTCTAAAGCCTCTACCTTGTCATCCACTAGCTTAATCAAAGATTCAACGTTTGATCCAACCGTATTCTGCATAGCACGAACATACTGCACGATTTGGTTTGCGGTAATAAACTTAGGCGTAATTGAATTTTCAAGACCCAACTTTTCCAACAAGAAACCTAAAGAAACACGATTTACCTTAGGAAGCACATGCGTAACACCATGACTTTGGGCAAACATGGAAATAATGACATTCTCCTCATCATTATCTGTAAGAGCGATAAAGGCATCCATTTCCTCTAATGATTCACTCAATAATAATTCGTGATCCGTTCCATCTCCATGAATCACTGTTGCCTGTGGGAATTTTTCAACCAAGTTGATACACTTCTCTTTATTCAACTCAATAATTTTAACGGCCATACCCAATTCAAGTAACATGCTCGTCAAATAATATGTGATACGACCACCACCAACAATCATAACCTCATTGACTGTACGATCACTTAAAATACCAATCTTAATAAAGAAACGCTCTAATTGCGTTGTTGAACCCGTTAATGTAAGACGATCATTTTCATAAATCACCGTATTTCCATTTGGAATGATGACTTCACCATCACGCAAAATCGTCACAAACAATACTTCCGTCTTAAAACGACGATTGATATCAACCACACGCATATTTATAAGTGGGGAATTTTCTGTTACCTTAACTTCAGCAAGTTCAATTCTTCCCTTCGCAAAAGACGATACTTTAATGGAATTTGAGAAACGAATCGCACGCAAAATTTCACGAGCCGCCGCCTGCTCTGGATTGATACTCATACTCAATCCCAATTCATCTTTAATCAAACGAACTGTATTATTATATTCTGGATTACGAATACGAGCAATGGTATGTCTAGCACCCAATTTTTTTGCCAATAAACAACAAATAATATTCACTTCATCCGTTGATGTAGCCGCAATCAACAAATCACTCGAAGGTACACGTGCTTCTAATAATGTGTCTAAACTAGCCCCATTCCCTTGCACACCAACAATATCTAGTTGATTCATTGTACTCGATAATACATTCGCTTTATTTTCAACCACTGTAATATCATGACCCTCTTGATTCAATTGTTTCGCAATCGCAAAGCCAACTTTCCCATCGCCAACTACAATAATTTTCATATTTCCTCCAAAAAAAATAAATTCCGATACGGAACCTATCTCAAGTATAATACAAATCAATATTAAAAACTAGTGATACAGAAAATATGTTCAACCTCCTTGCATTTTCAATTCATAGTGATATACTAGGCTATGCTGGATAATCAAATTACCCTTTTACCGCTTATCCAGCGTTTCCTATTTCTTGAGCTGATTTACCCGATCAGCTCTTTTTTTCGTTTTAACAAACGAGTATAATGCCCTTAGAAAGGTGCATGATTATATTTTTAATTTGCACTACCTTACCCGCGTCTTTCTATAGACGCTTTTTTTTAAAGGAGGATTATCATGAATCCACAAATACTTGAAGCTTTATGTACAGATTTTACGGCCATATACCAATGCGACCTCATCCAAGATACAATCGATATCGTACGCTTCGACAAAGGAACTCATACCGATATGGCCATACAAACCATGGATCCCTATACACTTCACTCCTTTCATAAAATGATTCAATATTTTGAAAACCTTTATATTCAAGATTCCGCACAAGAAAGCTTATGGAAAGAATTTGAACCCCAGGCATTAATGGAAAAACTAAAAGACAACCCCATCTATTGCTACCATTGCCGTTTAAAACCAAATCAAAACGGTAATGAATACCATTCTTTTCGAGCCATTAAACTCAATGAATCCAAATCTAGCTTTGAAGTTGTGATTGGCGTTAAAGTCATGGATGATCTCATGGAAAAACAATATAAGAATGAAAAGCGCCTTCAACAGCTCCTTGAAGAAAAGAAACACCAAAAAGAAGAATTAGAAATTGCGTATAAACAAACTTCTGAAGAAGACTCCATCTTGTTGGCATTATGCAATGACTATAGTGTTGTCTATGTATGTGATTTAGAAAAAGACGATTTAAAAGTCATCAAAGATACCAATCCACATATTGCGGCGGGTTCTGAATTTAAATATTCTACGACCCTAGACATATATAGTAAGACACAATCGATTTATAAAGGCAATGAATCCTATGTTGAAAAGTTAGAGCGAACCAATCTAATACAAGCCATGAAAGATAGGGATGAACTTTCTTTACAATTTTGTATCAATAAAGACCAAGCCAATCCATCCTATATGGAAACGCGTGTTGTGAAAATCAAATCCGATACCGGCTTTAAAATCATTCTAGGCTCACGTCATATTGATGATATTGTCAAAGAACGTGAAGAACAAAACAAGCAATTGAATGAAGCCCTAAAAAAAGAGCGCACATATAACGAAATCATTCATGCGATTGGTTCAATTTATAAAAGTATCGCCACCATTGATCTAAAGAAACAAACCTATACCGTACTATCCTACAAGAGTTCAGACAAGAAAATTACGGAAACCGATTTTAAAGGAAGTATGGAACAATTAAAACAATATTATATAGCTCAGAATAGTTCTTCACCTTTTCAAGATGAAGTCTTAGAATTTATTGATCTAGACACAATCCCTGAGCGTATGAAAGGCAAAAACATTCTTACCCTAGAAACAAAAGGCCAAGATGGAAAATGGCATGCCTGCTCCATCATCCCACAAACCTATGATAAGAATCATAATTTGACTAATGTATTGATGACTCTATCTGATATTGATGATTTCAAGAAAAGAGAGCTAGAAGCCAAAGAAAAATTAAAAGAAGCCGCCATTGAAGCTAAGCGTGCAAATCTTGCCAAGACAAACTTCTTACGAAGAATGTCTCACGACATACGTACACCATTAAATGGCATCGTAGGTATGATCAACCTATCTGAAAGATATTCAAATGACACAGATAAACTCTATGAATGTAAAGAAAAAGTATTGACTTCACTCGACTATTTGTTGTCTTTGATCAATGATATTCTAGACATGAATAAAGTTGAATCTGGGACACTTGTTTTAGAAAACAAACCATTCAACCTCATTGATATTCTTAATAAAATCATTGCGATTGTTGAAACAAACTGCGAACAGCACGACATACAATTCTTTGGCGGTAAAGATATGAGCAAGATCATCCATCGTAATTTTGTGGGTAGTGGTGAATATTTAAACCGCCTATTGATGAACATTGCGAGTAATGCGATTAAATACAACCGTGAAGGTGGCTCTGTTACATTATATTGCAACGAATTATCGAGTGATGATACACATGCCCTATATGAATTTGTATGTAAAGATACAGGACTTGGTATGAGTGAAGATTTCCAGAAACATGCCTTTGAACCATTTGCCTGCGAAGGTAAACCAACCACGACCGGATATAATGGTACAGGATTAGGTCTATCCATTGTCAAAGACATTGTAGAAATGATGCATGGTACGATTCAAATGGAAAGTAAAGAAAATGTGGGTACAACCTTTAGGATAATTCTTCCTTTACAGATAGATCCAAACCCACAAATCATAAAACCCATTCAAGCTAAGCCATTAAATCTTACAAATAAGAAAGCACTCCTTGTTGAAGACAATGATATCAACCTAGAAATCGCAACCATTCTTTTACAAGATCTAGGGCTTGATGTATCGACTGCTCGAAACGGACAAGAAGCCATTGATCAATTCAAAGAATCTAAGCTTTACACTTTTGATTATATTTTTATGGATATTATGATGCCAATTAAAAATGGATTAGAAGCTACAAAAGAAATACGTGCCTTACCAAGAAGCGATGCGAAAAGCGTACATATTCTTGCGATGAGTGCCAATGCATTTGAAAGTGATATTCAAGAATGCCTAAAAGCAGGTATGGATGGACATATCGCAAAACCAATCACTATGGAACTATTAAAAGAAAAATTAGCAAAATGAAAAGGGTGAGACAATCACCCTTTTAGTCTGCATATGGCTTTAAATAATCTGCATTCAAAATTAAAATCTTATTATCGACTATACGAATTACATTCTCTTCTCTTAATCCTCGCAAAATACGGTTGACACTGTTTCTGGTAGAAATACCACAGAATCCTGCAATATCATCATTTGTGACCTGCATATCAATCAATATACCTTCCTCATTTTCTTTTCCAAACAAAGAAATCAAATTATAAAGAAAGGCATAGATAGCGCCACTCTTTCCATTCATTGTCATACATTTTTGGCGATACAAAGCTCTTTGTAGATTCTCACGATAGTATGCCTCAACATACTCTTTTAATTTTTCATCTCGCTTTACGGCCCTTGAGAAATCTTCTCGACTTACCAAACAAAAAGATGCCTCTTCACTTTCAACACGAATTCTTATACGATACGCAACATCTTCACGAAGTGTGTCGCACATTAACGAAAGAAGATTGGGTCCTTTGGCGTAAGTTATATTATATTCACGTCCATCCTCTAAAATGGAACTCACCTTTACGACACCTTCCTTTAAGAAAATCATCTTTTCTAAACCGCACATTATAATATCATGGTTCTTTTTTGAAACAATTGGGACTTCCGTCTTTTCCAGATATTGAAGCACATAGTCACAATTCATCTTCGTCACCTCTATCATTATTTCCATTGTATCATACTTCAGTAGAATCTTGTTAGCAATTGATATTTATTATATTACGTGTTCCTTATATATACAATTTTGGACAATTGTTTTTGTATAATACACAACAAGATGATATACTTATTTTTGCTGGATAGCGTGTCCATAAAGTAATTTGCATATCCAGTTTCCTATGAATAGAGCTGAATTATTTGCCACATCATCTAGTTCAGCTCTTTTTTCATTTCAAAATCCATGATATAGTAAACAAAACTGGTTGTAACCAACTCATGATAGTCTTTCTTATAATGACCAGTTTTAAGAGTCGACATCCCACATTTTAAGTCGGCTCTTTTTATGTTGCATGAAAAAAGGCGGATTATGCATCCACCTTAACATCTACAAATTGTTTTAAATACTCGACATCCAAGACCATGATTTTATTATACAATGTGCGAATAACATGTTCTTCTCTTAAGCCACGTAAAATACGATTCACGCTATGTCTTGTAGAAATTCCACAGAAACCTGCAATATCATCGTTTGTGATCTTTAAATCAATCAAAATTCCATCACGCGCTTCTTTTCCAAACATTGTAACCAAATAGTATATAAAAGCACATACAGCACCATTCTTACCATTCATCGTCATTAATTCTTGTCTTGAAATTGTTTCCGATAATTTCTTACGATAATACGTATTCACGTATTCCACCAATTCAGGATGTTCATTTAACAACTGATTGAACACTTCTTTTGAAACACAATAAAAACTAGCTTCATCACTTTCAACACGAATCATCAATGAAGAAAATTTACAATCAACAACTGCATCTTTAAACATAGATAAAATATCAAAGCCTTTTAAATACGCAATATTAAATTCACGTCCATCACGCATTAAAGCGCTGACCTTCACAACACCTTCTTTTAAAACATATACATTCTCATCATCCATCTTTAAAAATGTATGTCTTCTTTTACGAATAACAGGCACTTCGTGCTCTGTAAAAAAGTCTAAAAATAATTCACGCCCCATAATTTAAATCACCCTTTGTCAATATGATTTATTATAACACACTCCCAATTTGGATACGTTAACAAATCACACATGAGAAAAAAGAATAGATCTAAGCCTATTCTTCAACAAGTTCAAATCGATATTCCTGCTTCACATCCGGATACTTGTCATGATCTACTTTTGACACAAACATTTCATATGGACGGACAAAATACTTATAATCCCCATATAATGCTTGATAAACTACCATCTTCTCTTGCGTTTCCGTATGCATCGCAACACACAACACTTTATAAGTGTTTCCTTTAAAATGTCGATATATTCTATCTTCTAGTACTTTCATAAATTCTTTCCTGCAACGTTGTTTGACGAATACGCTTTAATTTTAAGCGTACCTGCGTTTCAAATAAGCTACTCGAAATGCCGTATATAAAAGACGCTTTTCTAGCATATTCTTCGCAATATAGAATACTGTTTGATATTCATTAGCAATTAAAAGAATGTGATAACGATATGGAAGTGTCTTTAAGTATGAATCATCCTCATTTTTGTCGATGGCATCCTTTAGGAGCTTCTGCTTAATCGTTGCGATATACGAGACAATCCCATCTAAATCAGATTCTGCTCTTTTGGTCAGCCGATATCCAAATTTAGATGCCGTACTTGCTCCTTACATTAGAAATTGCAGTGTCTCCGTCTACAGTGTTTCCAGATTTTGCATCTTCCAAACCTTCCAAGATTGTTTTTGCTTCATACATCTTTCTCATAGTTTTTTCATAATAATCGATGTCCATGACAACCAATCTGCCATATCCATTCTTGGTTACGAATACAGGACCATTTTCTTCTGCACAGAGGCGTTCTACTTCAAATGTATTTTTCAAATCCCGCATCGGAATAATCTGCATAGAATCAGTTCCTTTCTTGTGGCTATATTATAGCCTATATTCAGCCACACTCCAAGAAGCTATAACCTTTTCTCGAGCTCTCAGTGGAATGACTTCCCACACATACTGCAATGGGCTGAGAATGCGTGAAACCCATGTCCTGTTATAAGCAAAAAAAAGAGTATGAATTCTTCTTGAACTCATACTTTTTTTGGTTTTTGTTCATTTTAACAATTTTTGCCTGAATTTTAGATTTAAGTTATCATGGGGGTTTTGTTCATTTTTGTACAAAACCGCCTAAAAATTTTTTTCAGTTACTTTCAGTTTTTTCAGTTACTTTAATTCAGTTGAAACAACAAAACCACGCACAAAACCACTAAATAGTTAGATGTCCTTTATTTATCGTTTCAAATGGGTTTTGTTCACGATTCTTTCCTTTAGGCAAAACATTTACGTGTACAATAGGTTCATAGTCGTGTTTTGTACACATTAGAATAGGAAAAAGATACAAACATTTTGTTTATACAGGGAATCTTCTTGTGTTAAGAGTTTTGTTCATAGGACGAAGAGAAATTATATGGCATATTGTAGAGGGACTATAAATTAATTTTTGCATTATTCAAAAAAATATGTTATATTATAGTTAGTAACGGGGCCACATGAGATTATGCCGTTGAAATTGAAAGGTAGCTCCTTTTAATGAGGCAAAGTCAACTAGGGCGGACGGCATGCATTTGCCGGCAGAAGGATATTTCCTTCTGCTTTTTTTTAAAGGTGAGAAATTTATGGCAACCATTAATAAAGAATATAAAACAATTAATGAGCGTATTGGGATATTACAATCTAGAGGACTATTATTTAAAAATATAAATAAGGCCAAAGAGATTTTATTGGAACATCCATATTTTGATATCATAAACGCTAACGAAAAATTATTTTGTAAACCAAATACTTCTTCTAAAGAATATTTTTCTCATATCTTTTTTGAAGATCTATATGGTGTTTATTCATTTAATAATGAATTATCTAAGCTTACAATGAATTCACTTTTATCAGCAGAATCAAAGTTAAAAAATTCACTAGCATATCGTTTTTCTGGTAGATATTGTTATAATATTTCCCGAACTGAAGAATATCTGAATCCCAATAATTATATTCAGCCGACTCAACGAGCACTTTATTACAAATTTTCTGATTTCATATAAATGATAATCTAAATATGTACATAAATGATCATTTAAGAATGTACACTTC
>OFMA01000692.1_pt1 | contig 24483 bp, 25 predicted proteins | sample 1541011 | NCBI WGS metagenome assembly OFMA01 (sample SAMN04209225, study PRJEB22552) | human gut metagenome | biome: gut; material: feces | host: Homo sapiens | place: USA: Oklahoma
GTCAAAATACTTGGTGAAAACTGTGTGGTAAAGAAAGATTGATGTAATTATTTGAGCTGTTTTTCATAAACTTTCATGATATACTTGCAAGTTTAAGTACAAAAATGCTAAAATAAAGAGAAGAATGTAAAAAAGCCGGAGCAGCAGCTCCTGTAATAAGCTTAAGGAGGCAGCAAATGAATATTCTCGTTTGTTTAAAACAAGTGCCGGATACGGCAAAAGTAAAATTTAACCGCGAAACCAATACCTTAGACCGTACGGGTGTAGAAAATATTATGAACCCCTATGACCGTCAGGCATTGGAGGTAGCACTGTGCCTGAAGGATAAGGAAGGCGCTAAGGTAACTGTACTGACCATGGGGCTACCCCAGGCAACCGACATCCTGAAGGAAGCAATCGCTATGGGTGCTGATGACGGCGTTCTGCTGAGCGACCGCGTTCTGGGCGGCAGCGATACTCTGGCAACCAGCCTGGCTCTGGCTGCTGCTGTAAAACATCTGGGCGAGTTCGACCTCGTGCTCTGCGGCAAGCAGGCAGTAGACGGCGACACCGCACAGGTTGGCCCGGAAATGGCAGAGCATCTGGGAATTCCTCAGATTACCGGTGCTCTAAGCCTGAGCTATGAAGACGGCAAATTTGTTGTTGTCCGCGAAAACGAAAATTATCAGATGACCTTGGCTTGTGCAGCACCGCTGCTGGTTACCGTAACCAAATCCGAAAAAGAGCCGCGTTTTGCCAGCATTAAGGGCAAAATGAAAGCTCGTAAGGCACAGATTCCTACTCTGACCGTTGCTGACCTGGATATTGATCCTGCAACCGTAGGCCTGAAGGGCTCTCCGACTAAGGTTAAAAAAGCCTTCACCCCGACCCCGCCTGAAATCAACGGCGAAATCATTACCGAAGCAGATGCTGATGCAGCAGTAGATATGCTGTTTGAAAAGTTGGTTAAGGCAGAGGTTATTACCCGCTAAGGTGAACCATGCTGATAAAAGTAAACAGGCAGCTCTGCTGTGGCTGTGAGGAATGCGTGGCAGTATGCCCGATGGGGGCTATTGCGCTGCGCGAGGGCAGGGCGCAGATTGATATGCAGCAGTGTGTCTGCTGCGGTGCCTGCATCCGCGAATGTCCCATGGAGGCTATAGCTATTGCCGAAACTGACGATACTGAAGATAACGAATAGGAGTGTGTAAATATGTGGGTTATTGCTGAACAGGAAAATGGTCAGCTGATGAATGTTACCTTTGAGCTGTTGGGAGCTGCCAAAGAGCTGTGTGCCAAGCTGGAGGAAAAATGCTGTGCGGTACTGGTGACCGCTGCTGCCGGCGAGCTGCCGCAGCAGCTGATTGCTGCCGGTGCTGATGTTGTTTATGTTGTTGAGGATGCTAAATACGCAGATTACGATACCGAGTTATATACCGATGCTATCTGCCAGCTGTCCAAGAAATATGATCCGGCTTCTATTATGTTCGGTGCTACCGATGACGGCCGTGACCTGGCTCCGCGTGTTGCAGCACGTTTGCATACCGGCCTGTGCGCTGACTGCACCGCTTTGGATGTAACCGATGACAAGCTCGTTGCCTGGACTCGTCCCGCACTGGGCGGCAATATCTGCGCTACCATCATCTGCGACGTTAACCGTCCGCAAATGGGTACCGTTCGTCCTAAAGTATTCAAACCGGCTGAATTGGACAACACCCGCACCGGTGAGGTTATTGCCTTCACTCCGGAAGCAGGCGCTGTAAGCCGTATTGAACTGGTTAAAAAAGAAGCTCTGAGCAGCGAAAACGCTGTTAAGATTGATGAAGCTGATATGATCGCAGCAGGCGGCCGTGGCTTCGGCAGCAAGGAAAAATTCGACGTGCTGGAACAGCTGGCTGCTCTCTTTGAAAATTCCGCAGTAGCAGGCACCCGTGCCGCTATTGATGAGGGCTGGCTGACTCACTCCCAACAGGTCGGCCAATCCGGTAAATCCGTTACTCCGCATATCTACTTTGCCTGCGGCATCAGCGGTGCTATCCAGCATCTGTCCGGCATGAAGGACAGCGATATCATCATCGCTATCAACAAGGATGCAGAGGCACCGATTTTCACCGTTGCTCATTATGGCATCGTAGGTGATGTAAACGTAATCCTGCCGAAGCTGATTGAAAAAATCAAAGCTTACAAGGCATAATCCAATTACCTGATTTACAGGAGGCATTCTAGTATGTGGAAAACAATTTATATTGCCCACACTGAGGAACAAGCCCAAAAAATAAAGCAAATGCTGACGGAAAACGGCTTTTTGGTACAGCTGAAAAGTGCCGGAGGCAAGCATAATAAGGCTTATGAAATCTGTCTGCCGGTTTCGGAGGCAGAGGATGCCTATGAGGTTTTGTGTGAGAATAAGTTTCAGTACTGAGGAGGCGCAGTCCTGATGAAGAAAACGAAGATTATCTGTACAGTGGGTCCAAGCACGGACAATGTAGAGCTGTTGCGCAAGATGATGCTTGCAGGCATGGATTTGGCACGCTTCAACTTTTCGCACGGTAATCATGAGGACCATGGCAAAAGGTTGCAGCTGGTGCGTCAGGCAGCAGAAGAGGCCGGTAAGGTAATCGCTACGATTGCTGATACCAAAGGCCCGGAAATGCGCCTGGGCATGTTTGCAGAAAGTAAAATCGAGCTGAACGAGGGCGATGATTTCTGCCTGACTACCGAGGATTATCTGGGCGACCGCCATATGGCACACGTTAATTATGCCGGTCTGCCGCAGGAGGTAGAAATCGGCAGCAATATTCTGCTGGCCGACGGACTGCTTTCCTTAAATGTTGTACGCATTGACGGCTGCAGAATTTATACCAAGGTGGTCAACGGCGGTGAGCTTAGCTCGCGCAAGCGTGTGGCCTGCCCAGGTATTGAGCTGAAGCTGCCGTTTTTGTCGGAGCAGGACAAGGCAGATATTCTTTTTGCTGTCGAGCATGATATGGATTATATTGCGGCATCCTTCGTGCAGAAGGCCGATGATGTTATCGCTATCCGTAAAGTGCTTGAGGAAGCAGGCTCTTCTATCGGGATTATTTCCAAAATCGAGAACGAGGCCGGTGTGCAGCATATCGATGAAATTATCGGCGTATCAGACGGTATTATGGTTGCCAGAGGTGACCTGGGCGTAGAGATACCGACCGAGGATGTACCGTTGGTACAGAAGGATATCATTGCGCGCTGCAACAAGGCGGGCAAGCCTGTTATTACGGCTACGCAAATGCTGGAAAGCATGATTAACAGCTACCGTGCAACCCGCGCCGAGGCCAGCGACATTGCCAACTCTATTTTCGACGGCAGCGATGTTATTATGCTGAGCGGCGAAACTGCCAGCGGCAAATATCCGCTGGAGGCGGTGCAGACGATGGCTAAGATTGCCGTTCGCACGGAAAATGCGCTTGATTATGTGCATATCTTCCAAAAGAAGGGCATCAGCGAGCGCATTCATTCTACCGATGCCATCAGCCATGCTACAGTGCAGATTTCTCAGGAAATAAAGGCAGATACTATTCTTACGATTACCGAATCAGGCTTTACAGCGCGTATGATTGCCAAATATAAGCCTCAATGTACTGTTGTTGCTGTATCACGCTTGCCTGAGCGCGTGCGTGCTATGCAGCTTTATTGGGGTGTGCTGCCGCTTTTGGGGCCATACTCCACAAATACTGATGAAATGATTGAGCTGTCTTTGCAGTGTGCTTTGCATCACTCCGTGATCAAGAACGGCGCATCTGTTGTTATAACTGCCGGCGTGCCTATTGGTACTCCGGGCAGTACAAATCTGATTAAAGTGGTTACAGTGGGTACCAAGCTGCTCAGCGGTACCGGTATCGGCAGCAAGACTGTCACCGGCCGTATCTGCGTAGGCAGAACTGCGGCAGACTTCAAGGACAAGCTCCAAAAGGGCGATATCCTTGTAGTTGATGTGCTGAATGACGAGTTTGTACCGCAGGCTGCTGCCAAGGCAGCAGCAATTATCGCTGAAGAGGGCGGCCTGACATCCTCCACCGCCATTGTTGCCGTAACCTGTGGCCTGCCTGTCATTGTAGGCGCGGAGAAAGCAACCTCTAAGCTGGCCGACGGCCTGCTGGTAACGGTGGATCCTGTTTCCGGTGACGTCTACGAAGGCGATATTAACCTGTAGAAATATGGTAACAGAACTTATTTTAGAAACATGTATTGCTCTGCGTGACGGCAGAGAACAAAACGCCTGCACAGCTTTTTCGGGTATTATTGCTGAAGCAGCAGATAATGAAGCATTACAAGCAATCAGCTGCTGTCTGCTGGTGGCCTTACGCCACCGGCAACGGCAGCTTTTTGCGGCTTGGATGCAGGAAAGCAGGCCGCGTTTGGAGCTGCTGCTGGTCAATCCGCAGCTGGCGCATCAGGGCGGCAGCGTTCTGCTGAGGCTGACGTTTGCTGTGTGCGACAGGCGTTTGGCTGAGGTGCGTCCTATGCTTGCACTGCTGGTGCGGCGCTGGCTGCGGACGCATGCCGGCGATACTGCAGTGCTGCAGGAATTTATGGGCGAATGGCTCAGTCTGGCGGCGCGTATGGCACGCAGGCGGTGGCGCGAGGAAACCGCATTTCTGCTGCGTGAGGCCGGGCGCTGGCTTTTAAAGCAGCAGGACCTGCAACGGTTGGCGTGGAGCCTGCAGCAGCTGCAGCTGCATTTCGTCGTGTACGCACGCTGGGATGGCTTTGACAAGGCCTGCAGAATTTACAGAGAGCTGACGCTTTTGTATCGCCTGCTGCTGCGGCGTGTGCCGAAGGCACCGCCTGAGCGGCAGACAGCACTTCTGCAGCTGCTTGTGCGTCACCTGCGTGATGTAACCGCTAACGTATCGCGTTCGGCGATGCTGGATGATGCGGATATCTTCCGCCAATGGTACAGCTTTTTCTGGCATCTGACTGCCGACGACAAGAGCGTCAGAGAGGAGCTGCTGCGGCTGCTGCAGCTTGCTATCACCTATTGGCAGCAGACCATGCCCAAAACCAGCCGCAAGCAGGCAGTACTCCTTAAGGATTTGCTGCAGCCAAATCTGATTGACGGGCAATACGCATTGTTATTACAAAAAATTATATAAATCCTGAAGACAGGAGGTAGAAAATATGTCAAAGATTGTCGTAGTAGGTAGCTGTAATATTGATATTACCGTTGAATGTGACCGCTGGGTGCATCCCGGAGAAACTATTTTCGGCAACCGCCTGACCGTTTCTCCCGGCGGTAAGGGTGCTAACCAGGCTGTTGCTGCTGCCCGTCTGGGAGCAGATGTTATGATGGTTGGCTGCATCGGTGATGATGTGTACGGTCAGTTGGTGCTGAAGGCTTTGAAGGAAAACAATGTTGATTCCACCTATGTGAAGGTGCTGCCGGGTGAAAACAGCGGTACCGCGCACATTACCGTAGCGGAGGACGATAACACGATTATCGTTATCAAAGCTGCCAATGATCTGGTATCACCGGAGCTGATTGATGAAGCGTGGGAGGACATCAGTAAGGCAGACATGGTGCTTCTGCAGCACGAAATTCCTGCCGCTACTAATGCCTATGTCATTGAAAAATGCGCAGCGCACGGTGTACCTGTGCTGCTGAACCCCGCACCTGTTGCTCCGGTGCCGCAGGCTCTGCTGGATAAGATTACTTACCTGACTCCCAACGAGCACGAGGCAGCAACACTGTTTGCCGGTAAGGGCAAGGCGGATATCCTTGACCAGAATCAGGGCAAGGTAATTATGACGCTGGGCAGCAAGGGTGTTGCCTATGCGGAAAAAGGCCAGGTTATTACTGTTCCCGGCTTTAAGGTAAAGCCGGTTGATACTACGGGTGCAGGCGACACCTTTAACGGTGCCTTTGCCGTTGCCCGTGCAAATGGCAAATCCATGCAGGAAAGCATCAGCTTTGCCAATGCTGCCGCAGCTCTTTCGGTACAAAAGCTGGGAGCACAGGGCGGTATGCCTTATTTACATGAAGTAGAGGAGATGCTTAAGTAATGCAAAAGGGTGGAATGTTAAACAGCTCTATTGCGAAGGTGCTGGCTGATTTGGGCCACACCGACACTATCGTTATCGGTGACTGCGGTCTGCCTGTGCCTGCAGGCGTGCAGAAAATCGACCTGGCTCTGAAGCCGGGAACTCCTTCCTTCCTGGAGGTTGTTGAGGAAGTAGCCAAGAATATGGTTATCGAAAAGGTAGAAATTGCAGCGGAAATGGAAGGCAGAAATCCTGCTGTCTACGGCGCTATGAAGCAGCTTTTCACTGAAGAGCAGTGGATTATCGATGCAGACCACGAAGCCTTCAAGGAGGCAACCAAGCATGCAAAATGCATTATCCGCACCGGCGAAATTACTCCTTTTGCCAATGTGATTCTGCACAGCAATGTTTTCTTTTAAAAATTAGCGTAAGGTAGGAATAAGGAAAAGTATGGAGATTGAATTAAGAAATATCCATAAGGCCTTTGGTTCTAATGAGGTGCTCAAGGGTGTTGACCTGAAGCTTAAAAGCGGTGAGGTACACGCTCTGATGGGTGAAAACGGTGCCGGCAAATCAACACTGATGAATATCCTGACGGGTATTCACAAGCAGGATAAGGGACAGATTTTTGTCGACGGCAAGGAAATCAGCTTCAAAAATCCTCTGGAGGCAGAAGCTTACGGCATCGCCTTCATCCATCAGGAGCTGAATATCTGGCCGAACCTGAGCATTCTGGAAAACCTGTTTTTGATGCACAGCGTAACCAACGGCATGGGTATCCTGGATTTTAAGGCTATGCGTGCTATGGCAGAGCAGAAATGCCGTGAAATTGAAATTGAGCTGCCACTGGATATGGAAGCTGGCGAATGCTCGGTAGGACAGCAGCAGATGACGGAAATCGTCCGTAACCTTCTGCTGGATGCCAAGGTTGTTATTATGGACGAGCCTACGGCGGCGCTGACCGAAAGAGAAACAGAAAAGCTCTTTGAGGTTATGCGCTCCCTGAAAAAACGCGGTGTAGCAATGGTGTATATTTCGCACCGTATGGAAGAGGTTACACAGAACTGCGACACGATTACTGTTATGCGTGACGGCGTATCCGTTGCAACCAAGCCTGTTAAGGAATACAGCATGGAGCAGATTGTCCGCGATATGGTAGGACGCTCCATTACGGAATTTTATCCAGACCGCCGCAATAAGCCGGGCGAGGTGCTGCTGGAGGTTAAGCACTTTGAACAGCCGGGAGTTTTCCATGATATTAACTTTAATCTGCGCAAGGGCGAGATTTTGGGCTTTGCCGGCCTCATGGGCAGCGGCCGTACCGAAATCATGCGCGCCGTTTTCGGCGTTGACCCTCATGCAGGCGGCGAGCTGGTTTTCAAGGGCGAGCCTTTGAAGATTACCAAGCCTGAGGATGCTATTAAGGCAGGATTGGGCTTCGTAACCGAAAACCGCAAAACAGAGGGCCTGATTCTGGACTTCTCCATTTTGCGCAACATTGCTCTGCCGAGTGTTGACAGCTTTGCCAAAAGCGGTGTCATCAATTTTAATGTTCTTAATAATTTTGCCGATAAAATGGCAAAAAAGCTGGGCGTAAAGACCAGCAGCCTGGACCTTGAGGCCGGTGCGTTGTCCGGCGGTAACCAGCAGAAGGTGGTTATTGCCAAATGGGTTGGCAGGCACCCGGAGGTCATTATTATGGATGAGCCTACCCGTGGTATCGACGTAGGTGCAAAACGCGATATATATGAGCTGATGAACGAGCTTACTGCAAGTGGCGTTTCGATTATTATGGTTTCTTCGGAGCTGCCGGAGGTATTGGGCATGAGCGACCGCATCGTCGTTGTCCACGAAGGCCGCATTGCCGGCGAGCTGCTGCACGATGAAGCAGACCAGGAAAAAATCATGACACTTGCAACGGGAGGGCAATAAAAATAATGGATGTAAAAGCAATCTTAAAAAAATCCGGTTCCATAATCGGACTCATTGTGTTGTTTGTGGTCATTTCCTGCCTTAACAGCAGCTTTATCGATCCCAGCAACCTGAAAAACCTGCTGCGTCAGGTTTCTATCAATGCCTTAATTTCCTTTGGCATGACCTTTGTTATCTTAACCGGCGGTATTGATTTGTCCGTCGGCAGTATTCTGGCGCTTTCCAGTGCACTCATGGGCAGCTTTATCAAGGGCGGTATGGATCCTGTATTCGGTATCGTGCTGGCCTGCCTCATCGGTGCTGTACTGGGCAGTGTCAACGGCCTGGTAATTACCTACGGCAAGGTGGCGCCCTTTATCGCAACCCTGGCGACCATGACCATTTTCCGTGGTCTGACTTTGGTATATACCAACGGCAACCCTATCAGCAGCCTGTCTGAGGATGACCGCTTCCTTGAATTCGGTCAGGGCTATGTTGCCGGTCTGCCGGTTCCTGCCATTATGATGCTGATTATGTTTTTCATTTTGTGGTTCATCCTGCACAAAACTCCGCTGGGACGCAAAACCTATGCTGTCGGCGGTAATGAGAAGGTTTCCTTCATTGCAGGTATCAAAATCAACCGCATTAAAATATTTGCTTATACCGTAACAGGTTTCCTTTGCGGTATGGCAGGCGCTATTCTTACCAGCCGTCTGAACAGTGCTCAGCCTACTGCCGGTACCGGCTATGAGCTGGATGCTATCGCAGCTGTAGTATTGGGCGGCACCAGTCTTTCCGGCGGTAAGGGCCGCATCTTCGGTACCATTATCGGTGCGCTGATTATTGGCACACTGAACAATGGTCTGAATATCTTAAACGTATCCAGCTTTTACCAACAAGTTGTCAAAGGTATTGTAATTTTGCTGGCTGTGCTGATGGACAGAAAGAAAAACTAAGCGTGATGCGGACGTAAAGCACCATTCAGTGCTTTTCAGCCGCAGCCTGCTTAATTCAAGTTTTTGTCCGCATAGTAATTTCTAATTCCGGGAGGTATTTTCTCACATGAAAAAAATTTTATTGGTATTAACCTGCATTGTAGCAATGGCTATGATGATTGTCGGCTGCGGCGGCAGCGACAAGAAGGATGCTGCAAAAGGCAACGATAAGAAAATCACCGTTGGCTTCTCCGTATCCACTCAAAACAATCCGTTCTTCGTTTCCCTGGCTAAAGGCGTAGAAGCTAAGGCTAAGGAGCTGGGCGTAACCGTAAAGGTTGTTGACGCTCAGAACGACCCTGCAAAGCAGGCTAATGATATTGCTGACCTGCTGCAGCAAAACATCAGCGTTCTGCTGGTTAACCCTGTTGACTCTGATGCAATTTCTACATCCGTAAAAGCTGCCAACAAGGCTAACATCCCTGTTATCTGCCTCGACCGCAGTGCTAACCAGGGTGATGTAGCATGCTTGGTTGCTTCCGATAACGTAAAGGGCGGCGAAATGGCTGCTGATTACATTATCAAAAAGCTGGGCGAAAAGGTTAAGGTTGCTGAGCTGGAGGGTATCCCCGGTGCCAGCGCTTCCCGTGAACGCGGTGAAGGCTTCCACAAGCTGGCTGACAGCAAGCTGACCGTTGTTGCTAAACAGACTGCTGAATTTGACCGCAGCAAGGGCCTGACTGTAGCAGAAAACATGCTGCAGGCTAACCCGGATATCAAAGCTATTTTCGCTCAGAACGACGAAATGGCTTTGGGTGCAATCGAAGCTGCTAAGAGTGCCGGCAAGCAAATCTTCATCGTTGGCTTTGACGGCACTGCTGACGGCGTAAAGGCTGTAGAAAGCGGCGCTATGAGCGCTACTATCGCTCAACAGCCGGAAATCATGGGCCAGCAAGGTCTGGAAGTAGCTGTTAAGGCTGCTAAAGGCGAAAAAGTAGAAGCTAAGATTTCTGCTCCGCTGAAGCTCATCGAAAAGAAATAATAGCCGCTTAATTTATATTAACCTGACAACTTGAAGCAATAATGCCTCTGCGCGTTCGCATGGGTGCTCATAAGACAGTAATTCTAAAAATTACGATTATGGCATCTGTCAGGCGGGATTGGCAACGAAATAACGGGTATCCGGTGAGAGCCGGATACCCGTTATTTTTTTGCTGTCACGAAAAGCAATAGATTTATTCACAGCTTTCAGGTATAATTGCCTTAAATCAATCCTATCCCATTCATTCCGAGATTTTTTCAAAAAATCTCAAAAAAGTTTAGAAGCATTGGAACAATTCAGCCGTTCTCATGCCATATATAGTAGAGGGCTGAATACAGAAGTGATTGGAGGTGACGCTGATGGACAAGCAGACAGGCCCAAAAGGTTTTCTTGTGGTGCTGCCCGGTGAGATCATCGAGATACCGCAGGACAGCGACAAATCATGGCTGACGCTGTTTTACAGCTTACCGCGAGAGCTTGCGGAGAAGTGGAAGCCAGCCTATGAGCTGCCCCGCTGCCCGTATGAGGTCTTGCGGACGGACAAGTATGACCACATCGTATGTGACGATATGTTCAAGCTGCTTGTGTGGGACTGCTACGCATGGTGTGCATGGCAGTTTTTCCAAGTGAAAGACCACAAGGGCAACTACCGTGACATTCCCGGCAACTGGACGCAGTATGCAGGATATTTCCCTTTGTGGAGGCTGTCGTACAGCATCATCCCCTACATCCGAATGAAGTTCGAGCAGAACGGGCTGGGCTTCCAGAACCTCTACAACATTCCGCAGGGCGTTGAAGTACCGTGGCTGACCTATCAGCAGTTCAGCAATCTGGTCGGCAATGTCACAGACATGGTAATTGCGGAGCAGAACTGGCAGCCGATGATCGATGCGATCTGGGAAAACCGCACCGTGGAGGACTACGAAACCACCAGTAGCACCGTTAAGACCGATTTCATGCGGAAGTGGCATCATAACCGCTCCGGCAAGCCGATTTCTCTTGACGAGATGATGGAGAATGAGGACGGCGATATTTTTGAGGTTGCCGATCCTCGCGGCGAGTTTGAGCAAAAAGTGATTTCCGAAATGCAGATCGCTGCCTTTGCCGAGCAGAGTATTACCGAGAAAGACAGGGAAATATTAAAGCTGCGCATGGATGGCTTGACCGAACAGGAGATTGCGGACAAAGTTGGCTACAAGACCGCCAGCGCAGTCCATAAGCGGATCGCCAAAATTGCGGGAGCCTATGAGGACTATGTGACAGCGGAGTATCAGAAGTATTTGGACAAGTAAACAGACGCAGAAGCGGCAGCAGTTACCGAAATGGTAGCTGCTGCTTTTTCATGCGGGAAAGGAGATTTTATGAGCAGAGAACCGTTTGAAGCCATGCCTGATGTGATGGATGCAAAGCAGCTTGCCGAAGCGTTGCAGATTTCAAAAGCGGGTGCATACAACCTTTTGAGCAGCCTGGACTTCCCGACCTTACGGATCGGCGGGCGCAAATTGGTGATGAAAAATGAGCTGGTGGAGTGGCTGAAAAGCCGGACAAACAGAACACCATGAAAATGCAGTCAAGAGCTGAAAAAGTGGCAAATCAGCCGATAGGACAAGACAAAATGTACCCCGCATCGTTTGGGACGTTTCCATTGAAAAATCGCAGCACTTTTCCAATTCAAGAGCTGAGAAAAAATCGTGAAAAGCAGGAGGTTTTATGAGAACAGGGCTTACCAAGAAGCAAAAGACAACCATGATCTATTTTGACGAGTATGGCAACATGATCGAGGTACAGACCCACAACACCAATCTGAAAAAGCGACTGTCAGCTTTTGCGTTGAAATACCCGGAGTGCTGCCGCCAGATCGACGATGACGAACAAGGCGGGCTGACCTTTGAAATTGAAAAAGGCAGACTGAGCTTCCGGCTGACTGCGCCATACAGTGAGGAGCGGAAACAGGCGGCGAGTACTTTAGCAAAAGAAAATAGTTTCTTTTTGTGAAAATAATCTTCACAATCTCACACATTAATTGCGTTTTTTCGAGTTCTGTGCTATAATAAAAATAATTACACAAGAGTGAGGTGCAAAATGGAAATTAGCTACAACAAGTTATGGAAATTGCTAATTGATAAAGACATGAATAAGACCGATTTACGTTCCTTGGCTCATTTGAGTTCAGGAACAATAGCTAAGCTTGGAAAGAACGAAAATGTTACTACAGACGTTCTTGTTAGAATATGTTCCACTTTAGAGTGTGATTTATCTGATATAATGGAACTTCAACCAGTAAGTAAATGACATATTGATAAACAGATTTAACCAGACAAAAGGAAAATGATTATGAGTTCTGAAAGATTAAAGATGATAGATTTGTTTTCTGGTGCAGGCGGCCTTTCTGAAGGCCTCTCCGAAGCCGGATTCCACAGTCTATTTGCTTCTGAGATTGTTCCTGTATATGCGCAGACTTACCAAAAGAACCATCCTAACACTACAGTATTTACTGCTGATATTCGAGAATTAGATGCAAATGAAGTTCGGAAAAGTTTGGGTATTGAGCGAGGAGAGCTTGACTTAATTGCAGGTGGCCCTCCCTGCCAAGGGTTCTCTATCAATGCCCCCATTCGTACCATTCTTGACGAGCGTAACCATTTGTTCAAAGAGTATCTTCGCTTTGTTGACGCTTTTGCTCCTCGAGCAGTTTTAATTGAGAACGTCCCAGGACTGGTATCTTTTGAGCATGGCGCTACGCTCCACGCTATTTTGGATGCGTTAGCAGAGTTAGGCTACGGTGCAGATGTAAGGATCTTGGGTGCACCCTATTATGGAGTGCCGCAAATGCGCTGGCGTACTATTGTGCTGGGTGTGCGTGGAAGAACACTGCCCGCAGGAGCATACCCTGAACCGATTTACCATGCCCCCATTCGAGCCAATTTTACAAGCACATTTGACGGACAATCTATTATTAAAGAGCCATCACCGGAAGCAAACGCAAATTTTGTTACGGTATACGAAGCAATTGGAGACTTGCCGCCGTTAGAAAGTGGAGAGCAGGGCGCTACAATTAAGGAATATCGTTGCGATGCTTTTTGTGACTACCAGCGAAGATCTCGAATCGGATCTGTCGGAGTATTAAATCATGAAGCTCCTCGATTGTCCCCCATAAATCTAAAACGTTTGGAGTATATCAAGCCCGGCGGGAATTGGACGGATATTCCCGATGATCTGCTCCCCAAAGGAATGCAGAAAGCAAGAAAATCTGACCATACGAAAAGATACGGTCGAGTCTTACCCGATGGGTTAGCATCGACCATATTGACAAAATGCGATCCACACTGGGGGGCTTTCTTTCATTATGAACAGAATCGTTCCTTTACTGTTCGTGAGGCAGCTCGATTGCAATCTTTCCCGGATCATTTTGTATTCACAGGAAATCTTGCTGAACAATTTGCTCAGGTTGGAAATGCTGTTCCACCGCTACTGGCACAGGCCGTTGGCCTATCTTTGCGCTCAGTTTTAGAAACGGAGGATTGACGTATGTCTGGCTATATTTCAGAAATCTTTGGTTATCGTGCAGAGGATACTTCGGATATCGCATTGCAAAATGTATCTAAACAAGTGTGCCCTTTTCTATCCTCGTACTGCACAAAGGCGCTTGGAGATAAGGCAAATAGAACACTTTCTGGTGTTTGTTCTGTACGACAAGTGACTCCAGGATCGCCCGATGTAATCTGTTGTCCGAATAGAATTTATGCTGAAAATTATAAAATGCTGTCTACAGTGGCGCAGAAGGCGTTTGGTGCGGAGTATAAACTATATGCTGGTAGGCTCGCGGTTTCCAAAGCAAAAGAGGAAAATGGCGCTGTTGCCGTTTTTGGTCACGGGTGGGGCGGCGAGCTATCATTGCCCAAACGGCAAGGGAAAGGTTCCTACTACGTTGACTGGATTTTAGCTCGATTGGACGAAACCGGTGAACTAATGGAATTCACCGCCATTGAAGTACAGACTATTGACACAACAGGCTCCTATCAAAATGCCCGTCGAGCATTGATTGAGCGGCATGAAATTGAAAAGGATACTGTTGGCTTGAACTGGGAGAATGTTTCAAAGAGAATCATTCCTCAAATCATCTATAAAGGTCAAGTTCTCCAACGCGAGGAACTGTGCCGAAGTGGTCTGTACTTTGTATGTCCAAAGCCTGTTTACGATAGAGTGCTTGAACGGTTAGGCGGCAAAGAAAAGCTTCCTCAATTCCCAACCCAACCTGCTGCAATTCATTTTGTTGCATATGACTTTCTTCCGGATATACCTGTTATGGATGGAACAATTCGACCGCTGGGAATCATTGAAGAATACTGTACAACCGTTTACAAAGTACAAGAAGCATTTTCAGCTGTAGATTTGCCAGATCAAAATGTATACCGGGATGCAATCAGACGCTCGCTGTATGACTAATAGCAAATTACAATGAGGTAACGATTATGGAAATTAAAGATACTGTATCAGCTGCAACCGAAGTAGCGAAAACAGCTAAGGAAGTATTACCACAGACAACAGAACAAACAGACGGAGCGCTTGCCACGCTGGTAGGTTGGTTCAACAATGTTGTTCTCTATCCGGTGAAAAAAGCAAATATAACATATAGATATAAATTAGAATGCTTTGAGGATGATTTATATGCTCGTACTGCTCAAATCCCCCAACAATGTTTGCATAACTCAAATTTGATGATTGCTGGCCCAACTCTGGAAGCTCTAAAATATACATACGATGAAGAAAAACTACGAGAGATGTATGTAAATTTGCTTGCTTCGTCTATGGACTCAAGAAAAGACACGATTGTTCATCCATCATATGTACAAATAATCCAACAGATGAACCCATTCGATGCGGTATTATTTAGATTCCTTGCATCAAATCGTGGATATATAAAAGCAATCAATCCAGATGTAGGAATCAAAGGAACCAATCAGGTGTATGTAGATGCCATGCCAGAATGGTATATTGACTGGGATGATAGTGCCGATGTATTTCAGATATCTGCGTCGTTAGTTCGACTCTCAAAGTTGGGACTGATAGAGTTACTTCTTGATCGAACTGCCGGTTCAGACGGGTACGACAAGCTGACGGCTTCACCAGCACTTAACGAAATAGTTCAACGTTATCAAGCAGCCAATCCCCATCAAGAATTGGAGTTAAGGTCAATGCACAGCATATTGTATGTTAACGATTACGGGAAGCAGTTTGCCAAGACTTGTCTTGACAGCTAACAACCTTTCAGAACACATATATTTGAATTTTGAGGAAATAAGCGCCTATCTTGGGTATTTTTATGTATTCCGTGAATAATCCCTTTGAAACAAAGGGCGCACTTCTATACAGGGCAAGCCCTGTATGTGCGCTCTGCGAGGCGAACAGCCCGGACACTCGAATGTCCGGGCTGTTTTGCGTCACTTCGTTCCGTACAAGGGGCTGCACCCCTTGCGCTGCTTACGCAGCTATTCCAGCACACTTTGCAACGGGAACAATCTGCTGACGCAGACAGTCCCCGCCGCAAAGTCTGAAAATCCCATACCGTTAGCCAGACCGTCTACTGAAAATGTGGGCGGTCTTTATTCATCCCATCCATCCCATCAAAAAAGGAGGTCATGTATTATGCCGAAACAGAAAACCATCCCGGAACTGAAAGCCGAGATTACTGACAATGAGCGTCAGCTTGCCCAACTCCGGCACAAACAGCAGCAGCTTGAAAACCGCATTACCTACTACGAAAAAGGCGATCGGCGCAAGCGGGCACACCACCTCATCACCCGTGGAGCTGCTATTGAGAGCGTGGCTCCGCTTGCAAAGATTTTGACTGAAACTGAGTTCTACGCCTTTGCGGAAAAAGCCCTCGCCTTGCCGGAGGTCAAGGGCTTGCTCATGGAAGCGGTCAACGAACACAACAAAATTGAGTTTGGGGGTGATTGACTATCGCACTGTATCATTTTCATGTAACCCAGATCAAGCGCAGCGCTGGACAGTCTGCCGTGGCTGCTGCCGCCTATCGCTCCGGCGAAAAGCTGCACAGCGAGTATTACGGCGAGGACAGCGACTACACCCGCAAGGGCGGCGTGATCTGTTCGGAAATCCTTTTGCCGTCCCATGCTCCACCGGAGTACGCAGACCGGGAAACGCTCTGGAACGCCGTTGAAAAAGTGGAACGTGGAAAGAAAGCCCAACTTGCATACAGCTTCGATATTGCCTTGCAGAACGAGTTTTCCATGGAGGAGAACATCGACATTGCAAGGCAATTTTTATTGGACAACTTTGTGAGCCGGGGCATGGTGGTGGACTTTGCCATTCATCAACCGGACAAGGAGGACGGTGGCATCCAAAATCCGCATTTTCATGTCATGTGTCCTATCCGTCCTATCGCGCTAAACGGGAAATGGGACAACAAGCAGCGGCGGGAATATGTGCTAGACGAGCATGGCAACCGCATCCGGGACGGGGCTGGCAACTATGTGTTCAACGCTGTCCCCACCACCGACTGGGGCAGCCCGGAAACACTGGAAGCATGGCGGCAAACATGGGCTGACCTGTGCAACGCAAAGTTTGCTGAGAAGAGTTTGGATTGCCGCATCGACCACCGCAGCTATGAGCGTCAGGATGTAGAGCAGATACCCACCCAGCATGAGGGGCCGACTGTCCAGGCGATGGAAACCAAGGGTATCCGTACCGACAAGGGCGATCTCAACCGCTGGATCAGGAAAACCAACGCCATGCTCCGGGAGACAAAACAGAAAATCGCTGCTTTGATTGACTGGCTGAAAGCTGTCAAAACGGAGCTGTCCAAGCCCCAGCCACCTACACTGGTGGAGCTGCTGTCCACTTACTATGACAACCGCAACAAGAGTGCATACAGCAGCAAGGCCAGGATCACCAATCTGAAAAAGCTGTCTGAGGCGGTCAGCTATCTGGAAGCCAAACACCTCTACACCGCTGATGATCTGGACGCAGCTCTGCATACCATGCAGGGAAAAATCGACACGCTGAAAAAGTCCGCATCCGGGAAACAAGCCCGCATCAAAGATCTGGACGAGTTGCTTCGCATGGCGGACTACTACAAGGCCGGAAAGCCCGTTGCCGACAAGCTGAAAACCATCCGCTTTGAGAAATCCCGTCAGAAGTACAAGGCTGAGCATGACGATACGCTTCGCCTATTCTACATGGCTGAGCGCAAACTGAAAGGACAGGTAGTGGACGGCAAGCTGCCCGTTGCCGCATGGCGTGCGGAAAAGACCCGCCTGGAAACGGAGTACAGGGATTTGCAGCAGGAGCTTGCCCCCCTGTATGCCGACACAAAAAAGCTCTGGGCCATCCATTACAACATCTATGAGGTACAACATGGACGGGAACGCCAGAACGCCACTGTGCGGCAGAAAAAGCAAGAAATCGAACACTAATCTTTACACAAAATCAGGAGGTACTTATGAAACAGAAATCGCAATTTGAACACCTACTCGACCCGGAACTTTTGGCGGAAATCGAGGAATGGGAACAGCAGAAACACACCGAGCCGGAGGAATATTACTTCTCTAACCCCGATCTCTATTTCAAGCCCGCACCGTTGCCGCCCGACCATCCCAAACACAATTTCTGGTTTGATGAGGACGGACGCATCCATGTGAAAAATCTCTCCGCTTTCTGGCTGCCGGAGTTCACCTTGCAGAAAGAAATCGGCGGCACGATCTACACCGTTACAGGGAGCTATGACGGGACAGAAACACTGGACAGGAAAATGGAGCGCATCATGGCCGAAAAGTTTACAGAAAAGATGGAGGATTCCGAATGACAAATTCACAGACTCTTGGTACAATAGAAGCAACCAATCCTGTACTGGCAGTTGCCCCTTTGAAGGAGGAAACAGAAATGTTACGGGCAACTGATAAAATCACCGCACTCTATTGTCGCCTTTCCGTAGAGGATATGAATAAAAACGGCGGCAAAGAGGATGAATCGAACTCCATACAGAATCAAAAAATGATCCTGCTCCAGTACGCTAAAGAGAATCGCTTTCCTAACCCGACCTTTTTCGTGGACGACGGATACAGCGGCACGAACTATGACCGCCCCGGCTTCCAAGCCATGCTTGCAGAGATCGAAACGGGACGGGTGGCAGTCTGTATCACCAAAGATCTGTCCAGACTGGGTAGAAATTCTTCCCTGACAGGGCTGTATATCAACTTCACGTTCCCCAAGTACAATGTGCGGTATATTGCCGTCAACGACCACTTTGACACCATCGACCCCAACAGCACAGACAGCGATATTGCCGGAATAAAGAACTGGTTCAACGAGTTTTTTGCTAAGGACACCAGCCGCAAAATCCGGGCTGTGCAGAAAGCAAAGGGTGAGCGTGGCGTACCGCTGACAACCAATGTTCCCTTTGGCTATCGCAAAGACCAAGAGAACAAAACGAAATGGATTGTGGATGAAGCGGCGGCTATGGTAGTGAGGCGTATCTTCAAGCTGTGCATGGAAGGGCGAGGCCCGATGCAGATCGCAAAGCTCTTGCAGGCGGAAAAGGTACTTAACCCCACCGCCTACAAGAAGCGCGAGGGCATCAAGACACCCAGCCCGGAAACCGCCGATCCGTACCATTGGAACACCAACACGGTCGTTCACATTCTGGAACGGCGGGAATACACGGGATGCACCGTCAATTTCAAGACCTACACCAACTCCATCTGGGACAAGAAGCAGAGAGAGACGCCCATTGAAAAACAGGCGGTTTTCTACAACACCCACCCGGCGATCATTGAGCAGGAGGTCTTTGACAAGGTGCAGGAGATCCGCCAACAGCGTCACCGCAGGACAAAGACGGGCAAGAGCAGTCTGTTTTCCGGTATGGTCTATTGCGCTGATTGTGGAGCAAAAATGCGCTACTGCACTACCAACTACTTTGAAAAGCGGCAGGATCATTTTGTATGCGCCAACTACCGTAGCAATACGGGAAGCTGTTCGGCACACTTTATCCGTGCGGTCGTTCTGGAAGAATTGGTCTGGATGCACATGAGAACTGTGATTTCCTATGTTAGTCGGTATGAGGATCATTTCCGTGCCGTCATGGAGCAGAAGCTCCGGCTATCCAGCGAAGCCGCGATCCGTGGACACAAGAAGCGGCTGGCACAGGCTGAAAAGCGGTTGGGAGAGCTTGACCGTCTGTTTATCCGCATTTATGAGGATAATGTGGCGGGGCGCATCACAGATGAAAAGTTTTCTATGATGGGCAAGACTTATGAGGATGAGCAGACGCAGCTCAAAGTGGAAATTCAGAGCTTACAGCAGGAAATTGAAGTACAGGAACGACAGATTGAAAACTTGGAGCAGTTTATCCAGCGGGTACGCAAATACGAGGACTTGGACGAGCTTACCCCCTATGCGCTGCGGGAACTTGTTAAGGCGATCTACATTGAAGCCCCGGACAAGTCCAGCGGCAAGCGGCATCAGGGCATCCGCATTTCCTATGACCTTGTGGGCTTTATCCCCGTGGAAGAACTGCTGAAACAGGAAACGGCGTGACCGAAGCCACGCCGTTCCTACAAAAATGCGATATTACTTTCTTATGACCCCCGCGGCTCGCGTGGGGGCATTTTGTTATGGTGAAAGCTAATAGTAACGATACATTTTTGTGAGTGGTATTTACAAAATTATTTGCCGCACTTGACAAACAGCGCTGCATTTTATATACTAACAGTTAAGCTAAGAAGAAGAGTAGTAATCTGCAACCACAGCGAGCCGTGACAGTGTAAGGCGGCAAATGCGGATGAAGGCGCTTTGGAGCTGTAATAGTATATTGATTGAGGCGGGCTGCAGTTATTGCAGTCAAGCAGGGTGGAACCGCGGAGTTTGAGCTGTATGCACTCCGTCCCTGTAACATTTAAGTTACGGGGACGCGGGTGCTTTTTGTTTTTTCGGACAAAGCTGCTGCCATTGCCGTCTTTGTAACAAATATAGGAGGTAAAACATGGATTTTCAGACAATTATTTTGAAGCTGCAAAAATTCTGGGCAGGCCAAAACTGCATTATGGCACAGCCCTATGACATCGAAAAAGGCGCAGGCACAATGAACCCGTCTACCTTTTTACGCGTACTCGGACCTGAGCCCTGGCGTGTGGCTTACGTAGAGCCTTCCCGTCGTCCGGCAGACGGCCGTTACGGTGATAACCCGAACCGTCTGTTCCAACATCATCAGTTCCAGGTTATCGTAAAGCCCTCTCCGGAAAACATTCAGGAGCTGTACCTGCAGAGCCTGGCTGAGCTCGGCATTCATCAGGAGGAGCATGATATCCGCTTTGTAGAGGATAACTGGGAATCTCCGACTCTGGGCGCTTGGGGCCTTGGCTGGGAGGTTTGGCTGGATGGTATGGAAATCACCCAGTTCACCTACTTCCAACAGGTAGGCAGCATCGACGTTAAGCCTGTTACCGTTGAAATTACGTACGGCCTGGAGCGTCTGGCTATGTACATCCAGGGCGTAGAAAACGTATTTGATATTCAATGGGTTGGCGACATCACCTACGGTGACGTTTTCCACACAAACGAGGTAGAGCAATCCTTCTACAACTTCCAGGTAGCAGACACCGCGCTGCTGTTTGACCTGTTTGACAAATATGAAGCAGAAGCTAAGCGCGTTATCGAGCTTGGTTATATCCGTCCTGCTTATGATTACGTTCTGAAATGCTCCCATGCATTCAACCTGCTGGATTCCCGCGGAGCAATCAGCGTAAGTGAACGTACTGCCTACATCGGCCGTGTACGTGCGATGGCCCGCCTGTGTGCAAAGGCTTATGTAGCACAACGTGAAGAAATGGGCTTCCCGCTGCTCAAGAAAGGGGAGAATAAATAATGGAAAAATTACTTTTTGAAATCGGTACAGAAGAGATTCCTGCGAAATTTATGCCTGCCATTCTGGCACAATTAAAGGATTTGGCAGAAAAGAAAATGACTGAGCTGCGCATTCCCTTCGAAGCAGTTAAAACCTATGGCACTCCCCGTCGTATGACCTTCATCGCCAGCGGTGTTGCTGAGGCTCAGGAGGACAGCACTGTTGAGGCTAAAGGTCCTTCCGCAAAAATCGCTTTCGTAAGCGGCGCTCCCTCCAAAGCAGCTATCGGCTTTGCTCGCGGCCAAGGCGTTGACGTAAAAGAGCTCGTTGTTCGCGATGATTATGTATATGCTGTTAAGCATCTGGCAGGCCAACCGGTTAAGGATTTGCTGCCGGGTCTGCTGTCTGATATCCTTACCAGCCTGAACTTCCCAAAAAACATGCGTTGGGCAGATCATGAATTCAAATTCGTCCGTCCGATTCGCTGGCTGGTTGCACTGTTCGGTGATGAAGTTATCCCTGTTGAAATTACCGGTGTAAAATCCGGCAAATTCAGCCGCGGTCACCGCTTCCTGCGTCCTTCCGCACTGGATAACGCTAAAGCTCATGAGTCCATCGGCGATGCTGCCAAGGCTCTGTTCGACACCGTAAAGAGCAAGGCTAAGAACGCTGTAGCTTCCGCTGCTATCGGCACCATCGGCGCTGTAGAAATCCCCGATGCTGATTCCTATGAAAAGGTTATGTATGACAACTATGTAATGGTTGACCAGGACGCTCGCCGTGAGCTGATTCGTCAACAGGTTACTGACCTGGCAATTGCCGAAGGCGGTCATGCCGAAATCAACGAGGACCTGCTGGAGGAAGTAAACTATCTGGTAGAATGGCCGACTGCTCTGTGCGGCAAATTCGAAGAAAAATTCCTCGCTCTGCCGAAGGAATGCATCATCACCCCGATGCGCGAGCATCAGCGTTACTTCCCGGTACTGGCAGAGGACGGCTCCCTGCTGAACAAGTTCATCACCGTCCGCAACGGCGGCAAGGAGCATTTGGAAATTGTTGCTCACGGTAACGAGCGCGTACTGCGTGCACGTCTGAGCGACGCTGAATTCTTCTTCAACGAAGACAGAAAACAAACTTTGGCTGACCGTCTGGAAAAACTCAAAACCGTTTCCTTCCAGGAAGGCCTGGGTAATATGAACGATAAGAGCAAACGTCTGGTACAGGCTGTTGATATGCTGGCTATGGCTATCAATGCCAAGGTTGATAAAGAAAAGCTGGAGCGCACCGCTCTGCTGTGCAAATGTGACCTGGTAACCGGTATGGTTATCGAATTCACCGAGCTGCAAGGCGTTATGGGCCGCGAATATGCTAAGCTCGACGGTGAAGCTCCTGAGGTTGCACTGGGCATTTACGAGCATTATCTGCCGCGCTTTGCCGGTGACGAGCTGCCGACTACTGATATCGGTCGTCTGACCGGTATTGCCGACAAGCTGGACAACATCTGCGCTACCTTCAGCCGCGGTCTGGCTCCGACCGGCTCTCAGGATCCGTATGCATTGCGCCGTCAGGCTCTGGGCATCATCAACATTTTGCTAGACGGCAACTACCATGTATCTCTGTACAAGGTTATCGCCGGTGCTCTGTACCTGCTGAACATCCCGGCAGAGGATACCAAAAAGCTCGTACCGCAAATTGCTGAGTTCATGAAACAACGTCTGCGCAATATGCTGATGGATCAGGGCATCCGTTATGACGTAGTTGACGCAGTTCTGGCTGACCAGATGAACGACGATTTCACTGATCTTGTTGCCCGTGCTAAGGCTCTGAACAGCTTTGTTGCTTCCGCAGAGGCTCCGGCACTGATTCAGGCTGCAACCCGTGTTGCTAACCTGTGCAAGAAGATTGAAGAAGAATCCGCTATCAACCCGCAGCTCTTCGCTGTAGAGGCTGAAGGCGCTCTGCACAATGCTGCTATGGTAGCCAGCAAGGAAGTGCTGGTTGCAGCAACTAAGTATGACTATGCTGCAGTTATGGCTGAAGCAGTTAAGCTGGTTGACCCGATCAACAAATTCTTCGAAGACGTTATGGTTATGGACGAGGACGTTCGCGTGAAGAACAACCGTCTGGCACTCTTGGCAGCAGTTAAGGATATTACCCATGCTGTAGGTGACCTGAGCGTTATCGTACAATAATAAAAACTAAGGAGATTAGTCTAATGGAACAATTTAATGCAGAAGCAAAAGCACTTGTAGAAATGCAGAACGAATACGTTTTGCTCACCGGCAAAAACCCCAGCGAAATGTGCCACGATGATTTCATCCGCGCAGAAGAGCTGAACGTACAGATTAAGGACGCAACCAAGGTTATGGCTGCGTTGGCAATCGAATTTGCCGGCTACAAAAAAGACGAAAAAGGCCTGTGGGTTGAAAAATAATTCTCTCGCTGTGCTTTTTAACAGCCTTTGGGGCTTAAGACCATAAGCCTCGCGTGATTGTTTTTGTAATTTAACCGGTCTCTGATATGCTATTACATATAGCTGTCGGAGGCCGGTTTTATTTTTTAGCTTTTTGAGTAATAAAAAAGTATCGGAGCCCCTGACCGTTATCGGTCGGGACTCCGACACTGAGAAAAGAAGTGTTTTATGAACGTAAGGCGACAGATGTTACAGCTTTGCCGTCCACAATCCGTGCAGATTGCAATAAGCATAAGCGGCGAGCGGAGCTGCACCCTCGGCAAGAGCGAAAACAGCCTCCGGCTTGTCACCGGGCTTTAAGATATAGCGCTGACCGCCATGAGTTGTCTGCAGATAAATCCATTGGATGTAGTGCTTTTCAATCATGGGATGCTCCACGCTGCCTACAGCTACACGAACCGTGCTGCCATCAACAGTAATAACCGGCACATGCTTTTCCTGCGCTGCGTCTTCGGTGTTGGCAACAAGCTCCTGCATGGGCTTGCCGCAGCAGAAAAGCTCGCCGCCGCCGTCCTGAATCAGGCCGACGATATTACCGCAAATACTGCATTTCAAAAATTTTACTGCCATTGTGCATCGCTCCTTTCGCAAAATAAAACCTTTATAGACCCGGAAACTCAATGTCCCTAACTTAATTATAGCTTATGTTATATGCAAAGTATATAGCTTTACAGAAAATGTTGCACACTTCTCACAATTACAGGAAAGATGCAAAGTGATATTTTGGCGTTATGTAGGCTGCGGAATTGATGTAAAGCATTATCTTAGCGTGCTGCTGTTTCTTTGCAGGCTGTTTTTGTGATATAATTAGATATATATACAATAAAATCGAAAAGGTCAGGTGGAAATATATGAAGCAGATAATTCCTGTAAAACAGGGTGATAATATTACATTAACGATTAATGGTCTCGGCAGCAGCGGCGAGGGCGTAGGCAAGTATGAAGGCTTTACAGTCTTTGTCAAAGGCGCGCTGCCGGAGGAAGAGGTGCGCGTAACTATTACGCTGGTGAAGAAAAGCTATGCAGTTGGTGCGCTGGAGAAGATTGTCAAAGCATCTGCCGAGCGTGTGGAGCCTGCGTGTCCGGTGTATAAGGAATGCGGCGGCTGCCAGCTGCAGCATTTGAGCTACAAGGGACAGCTGGAATGCAAGCGTCAGCAGGTGCAGGATGCGCTCATCAGAATCGGACATCTTAATTTAGAAGCATTGCCGGTGTTGGGGGCGGCGGAGCCGTGGAGCTACCGCAATAAGATGCAGTTCCC
>OFMA01000698.1_pt1 | contig 24300 bp, 17 predicted proteins | sample 1541011 | NCBI WGS metagenome assembly OFMA01 (sample SAMN04209225, study PRJEB22552) | human gut metagenome | biome: gut; material: feces | host: Homo sapiens | place: USA: Oklahoma
TTTCTACTGTCCGGACTGGCAGATTCAGGAAGAACAGCTTCTGGTTTACTGGATTTATACTTATTTCTGTGGTGCAGTCTATGACGATGAAATCTTTACCAAGGTTAAAATGGCTGTCGTCTGTACTTTGTTTATCCATGAGCTTGATGTCGGAACATATCTGAAAAACGAACATCATTTTAACCTGAATGATCAGATTCAGATCTGTTATCAGTTCTCCAGAGAGCTTGAGCATTCGGATCTTAATCTGAATAAATTTCAAGAACTGATGTCTGAAAATAATATTTTCTCCTTTGAAAATCTGTTAAAGATATGCTGAATGACAAAAAACTTGCTGCTCATTTCTTATTCTTTTTACAATTGCATTATTTGATATAAAAAACTTGTATTCTTTCGGATTTGGTAATCATCGCCTTCTATAAATTGCATTCACCCCAAATTGCGTATATTCTCCTGCTCGATATCCCCATCTGCATATACCCAGTTCCAGTCCGTGTTCTGACTGTCCAATGACCGGTGCGACATCGGTCGGACGGGTATCTCCTTGTGCCAGCCAGATCCTCCCATCTATGTTCTGTACCACTCTGGAAATATCTTCCGTCATACCGGGATCAATGTAATATCTGCTGCACATAGTTCTCTCCTATTTAAGAATTCATGTACTGACAGTACGTTAGACTTGGATGATTTTCCTTAGGGTACTATATTTTGATTTATCTCTGCAGTCAGATCCTACGTACTGAAAAAAGGAGTCCAAATGACTCCTTTTTCTAATGCATATCAATTATTTTTAAAATATCGTATATCCGCCATCTACAGCCAAAGCTGCTCCATGGATGAAACTAGCTTCGTCTGATGCAAGGAATGCAATGGCCTGTGCTACTTCGATAGATTCTCCAGGACGTTTTGCCGGACTCATTCCAATCTTCATTGTTACCGGATGCTGTGGAATTGCAAGCACACGTGCAATCATATCTGTTGCAATCGGTCCTGGAAGAACAGCATTTATACGCACTCCTGTACGTCCATGATCCAATGACATCTGACGGGTAAGTCCAAGAAGGCCATGTTTAGCAGAAGTGTAAGCAAGCCCTCCGCGGCCAGCTGCGGTTGCTGCCATGGAAGCTACATTGACGATGGTTCCAGCTCCTTGTTTTTCCATAATAGGGATTAGTTTCTTGCAAAGAACAAATGGTGCTGTGAGATTTGTTGCAAGAACAGTGTTCCATTCATCCATTGTGATTTGATCCATATTGGCAGTTGTTCCGCCTACTCCTGCATTATTAACGAGAATGTCTATTTTTCCGTAGGCGTCCAGAGCTGTTTTAACCAGGTTATCAAGACTTTCATCAGATGTCACGTCTGTTTTACAGAAAATTGCTTCTCCTCCGGCTGCCTTGATTTCATTCACACAGCTTTCTCCCAGTTCTTCCTTTGTTCCAACAACTATGACTTTTGCTCCTTCTTTTGCAAAGAGTTCTGCGGTTGCTCTTCCGATTCCTCTTGTTGAACCGGTAATGATTGCTACTTTGTTTTCAAACTTCATGGCAATGCCCTCCTTATCTTCTTCCTGTTTCCATGAATGCTGTTCTGTCATACCGTGCGGTAAGCAGATACGGTGCCAGAACATCTGCGTCAATCTCTTCACATAAATTCAGTTTATGAACCATCAGATCATTTGAGGAATACGCACCTCCAATGACTGTTCTGATTGGAAGTTCTCCCCAAGGATCATCAATGGACGATTGTAATTTAATCGCTGCAAAACCAGGCTCCCATGAATGGTAATTGTATTCACAGAGATTCTGAAGCAGAGCACCATTCTGGAAATGTGATTTTCCTTCTTTATCCGGTTCGCGGTCAAGGTGGAAGTAGAAACCACCGCCATATGTCTTTTTACCGGCTTCTGGGAACTGATACAGCATTCCGGTCATTGCGTTATTATATTCACCAATCTTGAGATCAATATTTACAAGTTCAGTACCACGACGGCAGACTTGAGCGGTCACATGATCATTGTTTCGACGGATTACAAATTCAGATCCCAGTTTCTTTGGAATTGATCCATTGTCACGTCCACACTGAACTGCCATTTCTGCACCGGTTCCCCCAAGTACAAGCCCTATTGGATATAATCCAAGCTGTGTTCCATATGTACAGTAAACACCAAGGATTGCTTCATAATAATCATCAGCAAAGGTAGGCTCCTTAACATGGCACACAGATACCGTAACTACAGGCACGGAAAATGGTTTTAACGGTGCAGGCAGAACCTTTGCAATCGCCGCAGGATCGGTGAGGTATGCAAGATATATTCCCTCCTGATTTTTCATAAGAGATATCTTACCGAAATTAGGCATTTCCTCCGGAGCGGTGATAAAGCTTGGAGTTTTGACAGATGTCTTAAACAATTTCCTTGCTGCTTCAAAACCACTTCTGGATGCAGGAGCAATCGTACCGTCTTTCACAGCATTTCCGATAGCCTGAGCATGGATTCCTTTTTCTTTTAATTCTTCAACAAGATGGTTGTCCGGACGGAAACCAAGGGAAAGAACAACAGCATCTGCAGCAACTTCCACATTTATCTTATCGTTCAGTCTTTCAAGTACAACTCCATCTTTTTTGATCTCTTTAAGAGCATATGCCATCATGAACTGGGCATTGTATTCTTTCAATCTTCCACATACATCTGCAACATTTGTATGATTTGCATTAGGAGCAACTTTGTCAAGCATATCCGCAAGTACAACGGTATTTCCTTCGTGACAGAGATATTCTGCTGTTTCAAGTCCCGTAACACCTGCTCCGATGATCATTACTTTTTTATTCTTCAGTCCGGCTTTTCCGGAAAGAATATCTTCGATTGTATATACATTTTCTCCGGTTATTCCGGGAATAGATCCTGGAATGACAGATTTAGAACCTGTTGCTACAAGTACCGCGTCCGGATTCATTTCTGCAATTTTATCCGCAGTCGCTTCCATATCAAGTTTTAATTCAACTCCAAGTTTCTCAAATTCAACATTATAATAATCAGCAATCCAGCCCATACGTTCTTTGAAAGGAGGCTTCTTTGCAAGGTTTATCGTACCTCCAAGCTCACTCTGGCGGTCAACCAGTGTTACCTTCATGCCGCGTTCAGCAAGTGTTTTAGCAGCGATCATACCACATGGTCCGCCACCCACAACTACTACCTTATGTTCCTGAGTGTCATATTCTGCATTTCCATAAAGACGTTCGCGGCATGCACGTGGATTAACTGCACATTCCGCAGGAATACCCGCGCCCATCCATGCATTCAGGCTCTCAAAGCAACGCAGACAGTTGATACATTTACAAATTTCATTCTCTCTTCCTTCAAGTACCTTGAGTCCCCACTGTTCGTCTGCGAGCCAGCTTCTTCCCATGGAGACAAAATCAACAATACCTCCTTCCAGAAAACTCTCAGCTACCTGTGGTTCACGTATGCAGGAAACTCCTATCACTGGAATAGAAACGTGATCTTTTACGGCCTTGATCAGATCTTTTCTCCAACCCTGGGGGAAGGAGATCGGCTCTACACATACACTTCCTGTCTCGTATAAACCAACAGACACATCAATAAAATCAATCCCGCATTTCTCAAGCGCCATTGCAATCTTAACTCCATCCTGGATATGGATATAATCCTCTGTCACTCCTGTTTTATCCAGAAATTCTTCAACGCTTAAACGGACACCGATTGGAAAGTCCGGTCCACACTGTACACGGATTCCATTTATGATCTCGGTGATCATACGAAGTCTGTTTTCAAAGGAACCACCATACTCATCTTCGCGTTTATTTGTGTAAGGGGAAAGAAACTGTTGTAATAGATACCCATGAGCCGCATGAAGCTCTACTCCATCGCAACCCGCTTTTTTTACCCGTACAGCACCTGAGATAAACTGTTGGATCAAAGCTTTTACTTCTTCTGTTGAAAGAGCCCTTGTTTCTTGCTGAAGATATTTGCACGGTATTGCTGAAGCAGATACTACCGGACCGCCTGTAAGAGCAGTTACTGTTTCACGTCCAGGGTGATGCAGCTGGATGAATATCTTTGTCCCATATTTATGTACTGTTTCTGCAAGCTTTGCAAGACCTTCGATATGTCTGTCTTTTGAAACAGACAGCTGACGCATCATCCCTGCACCATGCAGATCGTTTACCCTTGCAATCTCCGGAATAATAAGCGCTGCGCCACCAATTGCACGTGCCTCATAGAATGCAATCATGTCTTCCGATGGAGACCCATCCATCTCCGCCAGGCTTGTACCCATCGGTGACATTACAAGCCGGTTTTTAAGTGTAATATTTCCAATTTTTCCCTGTTTAAATATTTCCTGATACATGTACACCCTCCTTTACTTGTGTCTCTTGATTATTATGGCTTAAAAATAACATTTTCATTGTTAAAAAAACAACGGCATAAATATAAAAAAGACATTGTGTATTTATGCACAATGCACTATAATTAATAATAATCTGCAAAACACTGTGCATTTTTCACAAATAATTGTAAAGAGGAGTATGAAGATGCTGTTTTCCGATCTTATTGATTATTTAAAAAATGAAAAAACTTTTAACATAATACTAAATTGTTCTACTGATCTTCATGAAATACGAGATGTAGAGCTGCTGGATGGCACTCAAACAAGATACGCCACAGATATTGTCTATTTTGGTTATCCCAATGTTTTGTCTCCTGATATGCAGCCTTCTCAATGTATCCTTGTTCGTGGAGAAAACTATCTTTTTCCTTATTCCTGCACGGATCGTGCAACAGTACAGGCAAAAGAGCTTTTTGCGGTTTTTAATGCAGCAAAACAGTTTCTTCAGACACATGAACAGGTTAGTTTATATGAAGAACTGGTTCGAAAAGGCCACTCTTCCCATAGCCTGGATGAAGTGATTAACTCTGCATCCATCAAATTAGGATATTCCTTGGTATTTTGTGACAAGAAATTCCGTATCCTGTCATATTCTACATCAATTCCGGTTACGGATAAATTATGGAAAAAGAATATTGAACGTGGATATTGTACATACGATTTCATTAAAAATGTAATGTCATTGGAAGCTGTCCAGGGGGCTTCAGCCAGCATTGAGGCTGTTGAAGTATCTTGCCCGGAATCACCATATCGTAAATGTAGTTCGAAAGTGTTTTTAAACGGTGTTCAGGTTGGTTTTGTTCTGATGATAGAAAACAATATCCCTTTTACCGCAGAACACTTAGCAGCTATGAGTGATGTAAGCCGGGCAATCAGCTCCGTAGTTGGACATTATCATCCTGAACTGTTTCAGTACACCAGTGCGGACCAGCAGCTTCTTGAAGCCTTGCTGATTGGAACTCCGGCTGATATATTGGCAGATTCCATTTCTCATCTTCGAGTATCTGATGCAATGTATGCACTTTGTATCCAACCGAAGACATTTTTGAAGGAAAATAAATTAAAGCAGCAGCTTTATCCTGTGATCCGACATATCTTTCCGGAAGCATATATGACTGTCCACGACAATGCACTAGTCCTGCTTGTACCAGATCAGAGTTCTGTTATATTTGTAGATACTCAAAAAATAATGCTTAAAACGATGGCAGAGTATCATCTGGATGTAGGAATCTCCCTGGTTTTTTCAAAAATGGATGAATTTTACAGAGCTTATCAGCAGGCGCGGACAGTTCTTGAATGGAATCACAGAATCCCTGATAACCTTAAGAAGGAAATATCATGGGATCAAAGGTATCCGATGGAGCATCAAATTCATCGGTATTCTGAAATTGAGTTCTACGAAATGATGAACAAGATCAAAGAACCAGAAAAACTTGCAGATTATATCCACCCTGCCCTTTACAGACTGAATAAATATGACCAGAGAACGGGAAATGAACTTTACCATACACTTGAGGTATATCTACAGTGTTTCCATAACAATAAGGAAACAGCTAACATTTTGTGTATTCACAGGAATTCGCTGGCTTATCGAATGGAAAAAATCATTGAAATAGGTAAAGCCGATTTAAACGATCCCATGACAGAGTTTCTGTTGAGAATGTCTTTTAAGCTTGTGGAATATTTGAAGATAAGAGACCTCGATCTCCCCTGATATTTAAAATTGTAGCTTTTCATAACATTATAACGAAATGCTGTAATTCTCTCTGAATTGTCAGTGATGCCATAGTAATGGAGATAACCAGTCAGTATCTCATTAAGCTTCTCTCTGTTGACTGTGAGTTTCAGCTTCTCTTCAAGATATTTCGTACTGCTTTCCAGAAGTCTCTCCGATGCCCGTTTGCTCTTCGCAATTGAAGCAGGGGACTTACTTGATTTGGTTAAAAAGGCATATGTCAAAAATGTTATTGACATATGCCCTTTATAGAACTATTATATTATAACAAGAAAGGAGCAGTTTATGCCAAGACCAATAAAATGCAGAAAAGTCTGCCATTTTCCCAATGTTTTAGAATTTCTTCCGGCAGATGATACGGAGAAAAAAGCCCCCATTATTCTGACGGTAGATGAGTATGAAACAATTCGTCTTTTGGACAAGAAAGGTTACAGTCAGGAGCAGTGTGCAGTATCTATGCAGATCGCAAGAACAACAGTTCAACGAATTTACGAGATTGCCAGGAAGAAAATAGCAGATGCACTTATTGATGGACATCCGCTTAGAATTGAGGGCGGGGATTTCAGAATCTGCGATGGTCAAAGTAGCGACTGCAACCTTGGAGGATGTTACAAGCAGGAGCTTTATCAAAAATATGCAGTGGAAAAAGGAGAAGGTATTATGAGAATAGCAGTAACATATGAAAACGGACAGATTTTCCAGCACTTTGGACACACAGAAACATTTAAGATTTATGATGTAGAAGAAGGGAAAGTGGTACATTCAGAGGTAGTAGATACCAACGGAAGCGGACATGGCGCATTGGCAGGAGTTCTTAATGCATTGAATGCAGATGTTTTGATCTGTGGCGGAATCGGAGGGGGCGCACAGACAGCTTTAGCGGCAGCCGGTATTAAGCTTTTCGGAGGAGTTTCCGGAGATGCAGATGAAGCGGTAGAAGCCTTTATCAATGAAACACTTGCGTATAATCCAAATGTGAAGTGTTCTCATCACGAGCACAACCACGGGGAAGGACATACATGTGGCGAGCATGGATGCGTAAGCCATAGCTGTCATTAAGAAGAATGGTTCGCCTAAGAGCGGCTACTGGGAGATTGTAGATAAATATCTATACTTTATAGGGCCGTACTTCATAGGGTCGAACCATGACATTCTTTACTAACAGTAAAAAATATGCCAAAAAGATTAAGAAGGCAGAGAAATGTGTGGTATATGAAAATACAGTCAGAGAACTGTTTAGCTGTGAGCAGTTCAAAAAAGGTGCAGAAGCAAAAGGACATCAGGTGAACATGGTACAGAGCCTGCGACGGCTGTATGAGAAATGGCGGTACCTGTGTATTAAAAGATGACATGGCTGAAATACTCGGAATGTTTCGGAAAGCAGATGTACTTGTACTGGCTACTCCGGTTTATTTTTATGGAATCAGTGCCCAGATGAAGACCTTTATTGACCGCACTTATCCTATCTGGCAGCATCTTGGTAAAAAAGAAGTTTACTATATTATATCGGCTGGTCTGGGCGAGGACATCATTGAAAGACCGCTTGGTGATCTGGATGGTTTTGTAGAACATCTGGAAGAATACAAGATTGCAGGAAAGATATATGCAGCAAACGTGATGGATGCCGGATTAGTCAGAAATCAAAGTGTTTTCAAAAAAGCCTATGATATGGGATATTCCGTTCAAAATGCTGAGAAATTGAGAGTTGGCGAATAAAGCTTATAAAAAACAAAGGGATAATTATAGATGTCATAAAAGCAAAAAAATTCAAGTAGTTATTTTTGCCCCGGAATCCGTTAGCTGGCAGTAGATAAGCAAATTAGTTTCTTATCACTGTTAAGCCAAGGATTCCGGGGATTTTTTGTTTTCTACGTTCCCTTGTTATTTATGCTGCTGACACACCATTTTCACCTGTGCGTGTCCTGTTTTCTACGCCGGAACGGCGGATTCCTGCAAAGATGGAGCCTGCAATATTATGCCATACACTGAAAATAGCACCTGGAAGAGTTGCCAGTGGATTGGCTACAAAGTTAGCTGCTGCCAGAGAAACTGCCAGTCCGCTGTTTTGCATGCCCACTTCAATAGCTATAGCTGTTGCCCGTGTATATTCTACATGGAAAATTTTTGCTGCAAGGAGCCCAAGCATCATACCACAGAAATTGTGGATCGCAACAACGCCAAGGACCAGAACTCCGCAGCTTAAGATTTTCTCTGCATTAATTGCCACGATTCCGCCAATGATCATAACAATGGCTACAACAGAGATCAATGGCATAACATCTGAAACTTTATCTACATGATCTCCTGCAAGTGTACGGAGAAGGATTCCAAGAAGTACAGGAACCAGAATTACTTTTACAACAGAAAGTACCATTGCCCAGAAGGATACTTCCACCCAGGCACCTGCCAGAATGTACACAAGAAATGGAGTCATAACAGGAGCAGCCAGAGTGGAAACGATGGTCATTCCTACTGAAAGTGCAACATCACCGCCTGCAATATAGGTGATCACATTGCTGGCTGTTCCACCAGGACAGCATCCCACAAGAATCACACCCAGAGCCAGATCTGCGGGAAGATTCATAACTTTACACAATACCCAGGCTACGACTGGCATGATCGTATACTGTGCAACTGCGCCAATGATCACTTCCTTTGGTCTGGAAAAAATTGCCCGGAAGTCTTCCAGACGTATGGTCAGTCCCATACCAAACATGATCACGCCCAGAAAAACAGATGTATAATTTGTCATCCATGCAAATCCATCCCTCCAGAAAAAGGCAAGGCATGAAAAGGCAATGATGATGATTCCAATATATCTGGATGCAAAACTGCTGATTTTTCCTATTTTCTTTAAAATATTTTCCATATATTATACCTCGTAGCTGAAGTTATCGATCAGTCTTGTTTTGCCAATATAGACAGCCATTGCTACGAGAACATTATGATCAGCTTTTTCCACAGGCTGCATGGTAAGTGCATCTACCATGGAAACGTAATCGATTTTTGCCAGAGGCTCTGCCTCGATCACTGCACGCATTTTGCCGAGAAGTTCTTCTGCGGAAATGCCTGCGTGAATGATTTCCTGTCCGAGTTTTACGGATCTGGACAGACAGAGAGCAGCCTTTCTCTCTTCATCGCTTAAATATGTATTTCTGGAGGATTTTGCCAGTCCGTCCTCTTCACGGACAATCGGGCAGCCTACGATTTCTATATCAAAATTCAGATCCTGGACCATTTTGCGGATGATGGCCAGCTGCTGAGCATCCTTCTGTCCGAAATATGCTCTGTCCGGGGCTACAATATGGAACAGCTTGGTTACAACTGTGCACACACCTTTGAAATGGATAGGACGTGTTTTTCCACAAAGTGTCTCAGATAATGTATCGATACTTACAAATGCATGGGGATCATGATACATTTCAGAAGGTTCAGGGCAGAAGATCAGGTCTGTGCCAAGACTTTCACAGAGTTTGCTGTCGCGTTCGAAATCTCTTGGATATGCCTCAAGATCCTCTGTCGGACCAAACTGTGTTGGATTGACAAAGTCAGACACAACTACAATGTCGTTCTGTTCTCTGCATTTTTTGATCAGACTTGCATGTCCCTCATGAAGAAATCCCATTGTTGGAACAAGACCTATAGTTTTACCTTCTTTTTTCCATGCTTTGATCTGTTTTCTTGTTTCTTCTACTGTTTTTGTTACCTGCATTGTTATCTCCTCTTTCTCGGTCAATGGACCGGTATCATAGATTTTGAGATAGCCTCTTTTCTGAATTCACTTTCATCTTATGATAGCCTCTAATCTGATATCAACGTTTTCAGGCCATGTCTTTCAGCAGACCATGTTTCTCATAATTGGTCACTCTGCTGATCTTATTCTCTTCATCTACAAATACAACTGCAGGCTTATGAGTGCGTGCCTCTTCAGGCTCATATCCTGCGTAAGCCATGATGATAATCTTGTCACCTGTGCTTACACATCTTGCTGCTGCTCCGTTCAGACAGATCATACCGCTTCCGCGTTTTCCGCAGATTGTGTATGTCTCGAATCGACTGCCATTGTTCACATCTACAATCTGAACTTTCTCATATTCCAGTATTCCGGCAGCTTCCAGCAGTTCTTCATCCACAGTAATGCTTCCCACATAATCCAGTTCAGCCTGGATAACAGTTGCTCTGTGGATTTTTCCTTTTAACATTTCTATTGTCATCTTATATAGTCCTTTCCTGCGGGAAAAATCAGAGTCAAGCAGCACCATAAAAAGGAAATATACCTTTATGATCTGCAAAAAAAGCGCATCAGGATACACTTTGACCCTGAAACGCTTCTGATTGATTCCCTGTATATTGAGTCCTGTTTCTGATACATAAAATATGTTTTACTATTCCATAGATTATTGGAAATCTGATTTTTTGTATCATAAATACCGGCTCGTATCTTTTAAAATTACATACATCCCTCCGTTCCCGTTTCCGGATTCCGGCTGGCTGCTTTTATATAAGATTCCAGTGATTTCAGCCAGAGTATAGTTTTGAGTCCAAATACTATCTCTGTGGGGTATTATTGCACCCCGACACTGGTTTGTCAATAATTTTCATACTCTCTACTATCGTGAATGCCAGTAACAATCCCAAAACCCGTTACTTTCACCAAAAAAGCCCTCCCACACAGCAATTTCTCTGCCATGTGAAAGGGCTTTATCTTTCTTCCTTTATGCATATTATTTATGAATATGCACATCCAGCTGCTTATAAGGAATCTCAATTCCATAATAATCAAAATCTTCCTTGATCCTCTGGTTCAATCTCCATCTGGCTGCCCAGTAGCGGTCGGTATCTACCCAGACACGAAAGCCCATGATCACAGAGCTTTCTGCCAGCTCATCTACGAATACCACCATCTCTTCGTCTTCTCTTGTATCCGGATCTTCGGTGAGGATATCTTCCAGGATATCCTTGGCTTTCTGGATATCTGCATTGTAGGAGATCCCTACTTTGATCTCCAGCCTTCGCTGATCCCTTGCTGTTACGTTGGTGATGGTCGCATTGGAAAGAGTACCGTTGGGGATCACGATGTGCTTGTTATCGATGGACAACAGCGTTGTATAACAGATCTCGACCTTGGCTACCGTTCCCTCGCTTCCGTCCTGTCCGTTAACGATGATGTAATCCCCTACCTGGAACGGCTTGAACAGAAGAAGCATCATACCTCCTGCCAAGTTGGCAAGTCCACCCTGGAGGGCAAGACCCATAGTAACACCTGCAGTTCCAAGAAGTGCTGCCAGAGATGATTCCTTTACTCCAAAGCTTGTGGATATATTAAAGATCAGGAGTATGTAAAGTATGATCTTGACCAGAGAGGACATAAACTGTGCCACTCCTGTATCCAGCCTGGATTTTGTCAGTGATTTCCTCACAAACTTTACGATCCATTTAATTACCGTGCTTCCTACCCAGAAAGCAACGATAGCCAGAACAACCTTGATTCCGAATTTTGTGATGTCCGGCAGGTAATTTTCAAACATCTGCCTGTACTGGCTTACCTGATTTCCGACCTCCTGCACGGTCTGTACAGTACTATCCAAATATAATCCCTGCTACTAAAAACATATACATATGTGTATATGCTAGATGATTTACTACAATCTCACGATTTGTAGTTACTGCTTCAACGTATATGCTTTTGATGATATAAATATCAATCTACTCACAAGTTCTTGTACACTCCACAGTCGTAAATTCCCGACTAAGCCATCGGTACATATCTGTATAGTCTTGTATATGACATTATACAGACTTCATCTAAATAGCTTTTCCTTTCTTAATATTTGTTTTTCTTTGCTACTTGGTTTTCGTAGACTTATACCATTACTCAATTACAACCATCAAGGTTCTACCCTATAGTTAGCAAGGCTGTTTCAACTTGCACTGGTTCATTTCCTGTAATTCCAGTAGTTTTAAGTTACCAACTAGTGTTTTGGATTTTAAACACCTTTGAGTGTATTTACTCACATTTGTTGACATTTCTGATTACATATGTATCCCTCTTGTCTGATCGATCATTCGATATACATATGCGGATCGATCTATGTATTCCTGATGTAAACATTCCCTATAATCCGCATCTGGTAATATAATAATACAGCAGTGGTTTTTCCCTGTAAACCTGATTTCTCCGGTTCTATAAAGTATAGGGTATAAACCACTGCTGTATTTCTGTTATAGCTTTATTGTATATCTGTCCGGTAATCCGCCGCAGAATGCTGCTGAATATACATTACTGTTCACTCTGTTCTCAGTAACACGCCTGGCGATGCACAGAATTTATGCTGATCGCATAAATTCGCGCGGTATGTCTCGGATTTTCTCTTTATTTACTGATTCCCTTCATGGAAAGGCTGATACGTTTTTTCTTCATATCAACACCAAGAACACGGACATCCACGATATCTCCCACACTGACTGCTTCCAGCGGATGTTTGATGAATTTCTCGCTCATCTCGGAAATATGGACCAGGCCATCCTGATGCACACCGATGTCCACAAAAGCACCGAAGTCAATAACATTGCGGACAGTTCCCTTGAGGACCATGCCTTCTTTCAGGTCCTTCATATCCAGGACATCGGTACGGAGGATCGGTTTCGGCATCTCGTCACGTGGATCTCTGGCAGGTTTTTCCAGTTCCTTTACGATATCACGTAAGGTTGGCTCTCCGATCTCCAGCTCCTTTGCCAGTTTTCCGTAATCGCGGATCTGCCCAGAAATACCGGTAAGCTTACGCTCTGCCACATCTTCCGGTGTGTAGCCCAGCTTTTCCAGGAGTTTTTTTGCTGCGTCATAGCTTTCCGGATGGACACTGGTTGCGTCCAGAGGATTTTTGCCTCCTGTGATCCGTGTGAAACCTGCACACTGCTCAAAGGCTTTCGGACCAAGCTTGGCAACCTTAAGAAGCTCTCTTCTTGTCTGGAAACGGCCGTTTTCCTCACGGTAGGCTACGATATTCTTTGCGATGGCCTTGCTGATTCCGGAAATATACTCCAGAAGGGATGCAGACGCAGTATTCAGATCCACTCCGACCTTGTTTACACAATCTTCCACAACGCCGTTAAGGGCTTCTCCCAGCTTTTTCTGGTTCATATCATGCTGATACTGACCGACACCGATGGATTTCGGATCGATCTTTACAAGCTCTGCAAGCGGATCCTGTACACGTCTTGCGATGGATGCGGCGCTTCTCTGTCCAACATCGAAATTCGGGAATTCTTCCGTGGCAAGCTTGCTTGCGGAATATACAGAAGCACCTGCCTCGTTGGTGATAACATACTGGACCTTTTCCGGGATTTCCTTAAGAAGCTCCACGATGATCTGCTCGGATTCTCTGGATGCCGTTCCGTTTCCTACAGAGATCAGTGTCACATGATATTTGCTGATAAGCTTTTTCAGGGTTTCCTTTGCGGCACGGATCTTGGTCTCATTGGTTGGTGCTGTGGGATAAATAACTGTGGTATCCAGAACCTTTCCGGTAGGATCTACCACTGCCAGCTTGCATCCGGTACGGAAGGCAGGGTCCCAGCCAAGAACTACCTGTCCTGCAATTGGAGGCTGCATGAGAAGCTGCTCCAGATTTTTGCCAAAGACATGGATGGCACCGTCCTCTGCTGCCTCTGTAAGGGCGCTTCGGATCTCACGCTCAATAGCCGGTCCGATGAGACGTTTATAGCTGTCCTCAATGGCTTCTTTCAGAACAGGTGTAGTATATGGATTATCGCGGACGATCACCTGTTTTTCAAGATAACGGATGATCTCTTCCTCAGGTGCAAGGATCTTCACAGTAAGGAATTTCTCTTTCTCACCACGGTTCAGAGCAAGGACACGATGACCTGCAAGCTTTTTCACCGGCTCCTCAAAGTCATAATACATCTCGTATACAGACTGCTCCTTCTCATCTCTTGCGGTAGAACATATAGTTCCCTTATCCATTGTTCTCTTACGGATACTGATACGATAATCTGCTTCATCAGAAATGTGTTCTGCAATGATATCTCTGGCACCGCTGATGGCCTCTTCCACAGTTTTGACTTCTTTTTCCTCAGAAAGAAATGTTTTTGCCTCTTCTTCAAGAGGTTTCTTCGTCATCTGGAGAAGGATGATGTCGGCCAGCGGTCCCAGACCTTTTTCCCTGGCGATGATGGCACGTGTACGGCGCTTCGGGCGGTACGGACGGTAAAGATCCTCTACCACAACGAGTGTCTGCGCTGCCTCGATCTGTTTCTTCAGCTCCGGAGTCAGCTTGCCCTGCTCCTCGATGCTGCCCAGAACCTGAGCCTTTTTATCCTCAAGATTTCTTAAATAAGTAAGTCTCTCATTAAGATTACGAAGCTGTTCGTCGTTCAGTGTACCGGTTGCTTCCTTACGGTATCTGGAAATAAAAGGAATGGTGCAGCCTTCATCGATCAGCTTAACTGCTGCCTCGACCTGCCATTTCTCAACGTTCAATTCTCTGGTAATTACCTGAATAATATCCATTTTTATCTTTCTCCCGTTGTTTCAAATTTGCCTGAGGCTGCTTTTTCCTCTTTACACAGCTTCTGACATTTATCAAAGATCAATCTGTGCGATCACGTCCTTCAGAGCATTGGCGCTTGCATGAAGCTTCTCTGTCTCCTCCTCGGTCAGCGGAACACGAACGATACGTTTTACACCTTCCGGTCCGATAGAAGCCATGGTACTAAGACATACGTCTTCAACACCGTACTCTCCGTGAAGCATGGTTGATACACTGACTATTGTATCAGATGCTGCAAGAAGAAGCGAGCAAAGTCTGCAAACAGATACGGCTACCGCATAAAATGTAGCACCCTTCTTGGCGATCACAGTTGATCCTGAAGTATGAACATACTCCAGAACCTCTTCTCTGTCAAGTGGTTGCAGATCTTTCTGATCCTCATGAACGATCTTGTCAAACTCATCAAGGGTCGCACCTGCAACAAAGGCTCTGGACCACGGTACAAAGGAAGTATCTCCATGCTCTCCGAATACATAGGCGTGGATGTTTTTCTCAGATACACCGTAGTGCTGAGAAAGTCTGCAGCGGAGACGGGCCGTATCCAGGGCGGTTCCGGAACCAAGGATCTGATTTTCCGGCAGTCCGGAAAGCTTTGCAAATGCATAAGTCATAATATCACATGGATTACTTACGATAATATAAAGCGCTTTGGGAGCCACCTTTACGATCTCCGGAGTAATACTCTTCATAATGTTGACGTTGGTCTGTGTCAGCTCGATGCGAGTCTGTCCCGGTTTTCTGGCAATACCGGAAGTGATGATCACAATGTCAGAATCTGCAGCATCCGGGTAATCTCCTGCCACGATGGAGATCGGCTCACGGAAACTGGTTCCCTGCTCAATATCCATAACCTCACCTTCAGCCTTATCTTTGTTAATATCGATCAGAACAATCTCTGATGCAATACTCCTCTGTGATAAGGTATAAGCGATAGTTGCTCCTACACTTCCTGCTCCGATGATCGTAATTTTACTGCTCATATTTGTTCTCCTTTCAGCGTTGTTTGTCATTTTAATAACAACTTTAATTACACACATTCAAACATAACATAAAACATTGCCCTGTGCAATAAAAATTTTATTGTATTTCTCAGGTTAATTCCCGCTAATTTGTATTTCAAATTATTTAAACCGATTATATTTTCTGATATTTTCCCTATTATTCTGTATACATTCCTGTTATTTTTTTATCGATTTATAGAAGCAATTTCAGAAACCTAGCAAAAAACCTCTGAACTTCAAAAAAAATCAAGAAGTCCAGAGGTTTCTTTCACCTCTTATTATTGGCTTAGATTCAGATGTTTATAGCTGCTCCAACGTTCACCCGGTTAATTCTTTGCCTGGGCAAGGGCTTTTTGTGCAGCGTCCAGGATCCCTTCGGAAGAATATGTGGCTCCGCTGACAGTATCGATTCCATCCGCCGACTGGTTTGCCATGATCTGAGAATAGATCGTGCTCCATGCAGGATCAAAAAATTCCGGTGTATCCTGATTTGTCTGCTCAATGGATACGATCTGGCCTCCTGAGATCGTAATTATCAGATATGTTTTTCCTCCATATCCAAAAGCCGAGCCTGTATACGTTCCATCTCTGTACATTCCCACCGGTTCCGGTGCTTCCGTTGGCTCCGGTGTTGCATCCGGCTCATCTGTCCCTGGTGTTGGAGTTACATTGGGTTTTTCAGGAACCGGCGTCACATCCGGGTCGTCCGGCTCCGGCGTCGGGGTTGCTGCCGGCGTCTCTGTTGGCTTCGGTGTGGCTGTTGGTTTCGGCGTTGCCGTAGGTTTCGGTGTGGCTGTTGGCTTTGGTGTCGGTTTCTTTGTCGGAGTTGGTGTCGGTTTCTTTCCATACTCCGGATTGATCGCTTCTTTAAGAGCTTTTTTTACAGCGTTGAGAATTCCGTTGGAGGAATAGGTTGCTCCGCTGACTGCATCAATATCATCCACAGAATCCGTGCCAATGATCTGTTCTTCCAGCATGCTCCATGCTTTTTCAAAAAACTGCTTTGTGTCCGTATTTTCCTGTTTCAGAGCTTCGATCACTCCATCCTTGATGGTCACAGTTACCTTCACGTCTCCATTGAAGCCCTTTGCCGAAGCTGTATATTTACCGTCCAGATATTTTTTGGGACTGTCCGGATCTTCCGGTTTCTTTGTAGGAGATGGTTTTTTGGATGGTTTTTTTGTAGGTGACGGAGCTGATGTCGGAGTTGGTAAAGCAGTTGCCGCAGGTGTAGGGGTGACCTGCTGGCTGTTTCCATCTGCCGCTGCCTGGGAGAGGGCATTCTGAACTGCCTGGATGATTCCGTTGGAGGAATAGGTTGCTCCACTTACTGCATCTACATTCGGTGTATTTCCGGCGATCATCCTGCTGATCACACCCTGAGCTGACGCAAAATACGACGCAGTTTCTCCAGATGCCTCCAGAATATCTATGGCTGCAATCTTTCCGCCGCTGATTGTTACTCTCACGCGGATCGTCCCGCCAAATCCGGTTCCGCTTCCTTCATATGTACCGTCCTTATATCCATCTGCCGGAACGCTTGCTACCGGTGTCTGCGTGGTTCCCTGTCCTGCGGCGCCGGCATTGCTTTTTGCAGATTCGGAAACCGTTCTTGTACCGGAGCTTTTTTTCGCTGCTGTTTTTTTTGAACTTTTTTTCGATGAGCTTTTCTTTTTTGTTGTACTTTTTTTCTCAGCTGTGCTGTCAGAAACAGTATTTTCTTTTTCATACCCGAGATATTTTTCCAGCTCTGAAGCGGACATTACGGTCGTCTCTGCCTGCCCGACTGCTTCTGTCTCTACATCAGAGCCCTTCGCCTTTATGCCTGAAAACACAAGCGCCGCAATCACAGCAGCTGCAGGGACCAGCTTGGTCCAGGGTATCTTCGGAGTATTTTTTTCCTCCTGCTTTTTATCTTTCAGATCTTTTTCCATGCTTCCTTACTCTCTCCTCTTTTCTTGCGGCCTCTGTCAGACATTGCTCTTCAGAAATCAGCAGACCTCTGCCGCAGACATTGCTCTATGTCTGCGGCAGAGGCTTCTGGATATCTGTGATCACATTCGGTTCAACAGTGAAATTATTTAACTGTTACCACAAATTTCTTTGTAATTCCGTTGCATTTCACTGTGATCGTTGCTTTACCTTTTTTGATTCCCTTTACAACACCCTTGCTGTTTACAGCTGCAACTTTTTTATTGCTGCTTGTATATGTAACCTTGCCTGCAGGTGCTGCTTTGGATCTGATGGTTGTTGTTTTACCTTTTTTGATCGTTGCAGAAGATTTTACAAGACTGAATGCAGGATTCTTGACAACTACTTTGCAGGTTGTCTTCAGGGCTCCTGCCTTTGCTGTAATCGTAACGGTTCCTGCTTTGATTCCTTTTACAACACCTGTTTTACTGTTTACGGTTGCAACCTTTGTGTTGCTGCTTGTGTATTTTACAGTTGCAGATGGTGTTGCAGTTGCTTTTACAGTTGCTGTTTTTCCTTTGTAGATCGTTACGGAAGCCTTTGCGAATTTAATTGTAGAAGCTTTTACTGTTACCTTGCAGGTTGCTGTGGCATTTCCGACCTTTGCTGTGATAACTGCTGTTCCGGCTTTTACGCCTTTAACAACACCCTTGCTGCTTACCGTTGCAACCTTTGTGTTGCCGGACTTAAATGTTACTGCTGCATCGCTGTCATTTGTTGTTGCCTTAAGAGTCGTTGTTTTTCCTGTATATACAGCTGCTGCTGTCTTATCAAGTGTAACTGTTACCTTCTGAAGCTCTTTCTCTGCTCCCTGAAGATGTTCAAGTGCTTCATTTACCTCAGCCTGACTTGCATCTGTTTTTGCAAGAATGTCTTCTGCTTCCTGAAGCTCACCGGCAAAGGACTTCCAGGTTGCAATTGTGTAATCTGCCTCTGCCAGAGCCTTTGCAGCTTCCACTTCTGTTTTAAGACTTGTAAAATCAGTCGGCTCCATTGTAGGATTTACGATATTCTCTGCAGTTGCCTGGAAGCTGTAGGTATAGTCATTATATCCAAGAGCATACACTGTCAATTTCCAGTATCCTGTTCCGTCTGTTCCTCCCGGAAGCTTGCAACGTGCAGATTTTGTAAGTCCAAGCTGGATTCCCATTGCTTTATGCATCCAGTTATCTGCGGCAAACTTGGTTCCATAAGAAGCGAGGCATTTTGTATATGTGGAATCATCTCCATAATAATCCCAGCGTACAGCCTGCATATTTGCACCAAGATCGCCATAATTTCCATTGAGATCCACACGGAGGAATTCGCCGTAGCTTCCGCTTGCTGCTTTTACACTCGGCTCGATCCCTGTTGCTGTTTTTAACGCCTGATCCTTGATACCGGAAGCTGTTCCGTCTGATTTTCTTGCTGTAAATGTAAAGCCGTCACCATTTTTCTCCACATATTTCAGACCATTTGTCTGTGCATTTACGTCTGCCACAAGGCCTTTGTAATACTGGAGATTGTTTTCACTGTATCCTCCGGAGAGCACAGCTCCATCCTGTACGACATTATACTTTTTGCAGAAATCTGCAAAATCTGCGGTCTTAACTGCTACCGGGACATATTTCAGACCATATATCTCATAATGATCCATCGTATAGGTTTTTCCATCTTCTGTTGTTATACTGCCTCTGTTCCATTTTACCTTGGAACCGTCTGTAAGATAAAGTGTGCTTCCTTTATCCTCCCAGTAGGATACGTCGAATCTGGTTCCGTCTTCAGCAATGATCGTAGCTTCTGTCTGATAGCTTCCTCTGTGGAGTCCATGATTTGCAGTCGCTCTTGTTACTGTATCAAAAGCTCCTGTATCAAACTCACTATGTGAATCCTTCTCTTCTGAAGAGCTTGTATCTCCAGCTGCATATACGCCTTCTGCTGCCCAGTACTCACCCCAGGTAAGTCCTGCATATACGTACTGATACTCGCCTGTCAGCTGGTCAGAATCGGAAAATGCTTCCGCCACTTCATCGCCTTCTGTGAAATCCTCTTCCCCTGTAGAGAACGGGTCTGCTTCCTCTGCTGTCTCATCCAGAGTCTCGACAGCTTCTGTATCTTCCTGCTGGATATCCTCTGTCTCGTCTGCAGCAGCTTCTGGTACTGCTACATCCTCTGCTGCTTCTTCTGTTATGTCTGCAGCATCCTCTATAGCTTCTTCTGCTACAGCTTCAGTATCCTCTGCCGTTTCCTCTGTGCTAAAATCCTCCGTATCTCCTGCCTCTGCCTCGGAAACCACGGCTGCATCAAGATCAGATGCCATTACAGCGGTCGGAAAGGTTGTTGCTGCCACTGCAAGACTTAAAATGCATGGAGCTGTTTTTTTCAATAGATTCCACTTCTGCATTGCTTATTCCTCCTAAAAATATGATATATTTATAGAACCCTTTCCAGGTTTACTATCGCAAGTACTGCGGATATGAGCATTCCCCTCTGCCAAACAGTCATAAACCGGATCGCCGGGAGATCAGCTTCACTCTGCAATATCCTCCACACTATAGGAATCCGCAAGCAGGCTGAACCGCTCCTTCATCCCCTCAGTGAGATATACATGATGGTCTTCATCCACAAAAAGTCCGTCTGCACCGTAAGCTTTCAACAGCTGTGTCCCTTTTTCCACCCCCAGCACAAAACATGCTGTGGAAAGCGCATCTGCCTCCAGACCTGAGTCACAGACTACCGTTACCCCGGTCACTCCGCTTTCTGCCGGATAGCCGGTAGACGGGTCCATAATGTGGTGATACCTTACAGCATTTTCGATAAAATATTTCTCATAATCTCCGGATGTGGAAAGAAATTCTGTACCATTTAAGGCAACCACACCAAGATAGTCATCCTCATTTTCAGCTCTGGGATCTGTCACTGCCACATTCCAGGAAGAACCATCCGGCTTGCTTCCGTAGGTCATGACACTGCTTCCTCCCAGATTCATAAGTGCTGCTGTTACATCCTTCTTTGTTTCCAGTTCTTTAAGGATCAGGTCACAGCCAATACCCTTTCCCGCTGCTCCAAGATCCAGAGAACAGCCCTCCTCCATGTGGACCGTATTTCCGTCAAGAAAAATCTTCTGATATCCGGAATCCTTCAGAACATTCTTAATTTCTGCTTCTTCCGGAATTTTCTGGTTTTCCCCTCCAATATCCCACAGGCGGATCAGCTTCCCGATGGTTGGGTCAAAGGCTCCGTCAGAATCCTCTGCGATCTTCAGAAGACGTTTCAGGTATCCGGAAAGCTCGTCGGAAATCTCCGTATCTTTTCCGCTGTCTGCATTCACCTTATAGATCTGGGACTTCTCATTGGTCCAGGAAAGAAGGTTCGTCTCCACATCTGTCAGCACAGCTGTCAGCTTACTGTTTATATCGTCACCTGTGGTATAGAGTGTTTCTGATACCACAGTATCCATTGCAAAATCTGTATCGGTATATGTCTGTACATCATTTTCCGAAGCAGCCATGCACAGCACAGGAAACAACACCGCAATTCCTGTAAATGTAACTGCTGCCAGAAAAGTTTTCTTTTTCAGAGCCTGATATCTCATAGATCATTTTTCCTCAATTATTCCAATGTGAATATTTTTTCTCGGGCATGCTGCGGCACATGCGTGGCAGCAAAGACATTCGCCGGATCTGCCTGTGTCGCCGTCGATATCCAGATGAGCCGGACATCTTTTTTTACAGAGACCACATTTCGGCGGACATTTCTCACGGTTTCTCCGAAACAGTGCACCCGGAAGGATTGGCATTAATGCAAAAACCGCTCCCATGGGACAGAGAAACTGGCAGAAAAACCTTTCCTGTGTACACATTCCCACAATGATCAGCACCAGGAGCACAATTCCCACCAGATATTTGCTGTTCGGGAGCCGTCCTGCCGTGAGCATGGAAAAAACATCCCACGGGCTGGTTCCCGTAAGCTTTCCGTATACACCTGTAAGGCAGGAAAGCAGGATCAGTGCCAGTACGATATATTTGACTTTCTGAAGCCCGTGAACCATTTTTTCGGAAAGAGCCGGTTTCTTTTTTTTGTGAAAGCATTTCATCCGGATCCAGGAAAAGCCTTCATATACGGCATCTCCGAAAAATCCGAATGCACACACATATCCGCAGAAATGTCTTCCGAAAAAGCAGGTAAAGATCAGAAGCACTGCCGTTACAGTCAGAAAGGAATTCCACTCCACCGGCTGACCGGCCGCAATGGCAAGAAAGATCGATTTGATACCTGCAAAGGCTGTAGAAAACAGAGACGGGGCGGCAATAAAAAATGCCAGCTGTATTCCCGCACGCATCAGCCTTACCTCCCGCTGTCTTTTTTTCATGAGTTTTCCGCCTTTCCAAGTGCCGCATCCACTGCGTTCAGGATTCCTGTGGAGCTGAACGTTGCTCCGGATACGGTATCCACATCTGTACTCTGAGCACTCAGGATGGAATCGATCACGCTCTCTGCCTGTGAAAGATATGCACTGTCCTCACCTGGGGCGCTGACTACGTTGATGGATGTGATCTCATCACCGGTAAGTGTCACCTCCACCTGAATGGTCCCGCCGTATCCCTCGGCTTCTCCTGTATAGGTTCCATCTTTATATACATTATCGGAATCTGCGGTTGCTGTGTCCTCTGCGTCTGCATCGGATACATTGCCATCTGAAGTGTCTGTTGTTTTGTCATCGCCTGCTGCATCTGCATCACTGCTGCCTGATTCTGCAGATGCTGCCTGATTCTGCATACGATTTACATAACTCGTCTCCAGCGCACTGAGAAGTTCATTCTGCTGCTCCTGAAGTGTATCTACCTTATCTGTCAGAGCCGCGATCTCTTTTTCATTTGCCTGGGCTTTCATGCTGCTGTTATAAAAAAGTACAGCCAGGATCACCAGCAGTAAGGAGATCACTCTCATATAAAAATTCAGATTTTTCATCTCTTTTCTCCCTTGTATTTTTAACAATTCTGTAAATTGCTGCATCAGACTCACGCTATGCGAACATATATTGCTACGTCAGATGCTCTCGATCCAGTCCTGTAATCTGCGTATAACTGTCTTTTGGATAAATTATATAGTTTTTATCCATATACATAAATTAGTTTTGATTAATCTTTTTTGTGAAATTAGACGATGCTAACTTACAGTTAGGTATTATATCACCTGTTTTTTTTCTTGTCTACACTTTTGTTAGTAGTTTATAACTTTTTCCAATATGGATTTTTCTGTTTTATGTCTTTTATAAAAGAAAAATCATCGCCACTCCTCCCTTTCCGTTGGGAACAGCTGTATGAATTATGGTTAGATATCATTAACTTATGTTTGCCTTTTAATTTCGATTATGATATGATTTTTCTGAATCTGTAACAGAAATGGAGATTTGTTTTGAAGAAAAAAGAATTGATTTTTATTGCCGGGATCCTGATTCTGGCGGGGGTTCTCTGGCTTGGTTTTCAGATTGCGGGGAAACGTTCCCATAATACGATCCGTATTACCGTTGACGGAAAAGAATTCGGAACCTATTCGCTTTCCCAGGACCAGATCATCCACATCGGAGACACCAATGTCTGCGAGATCAAAGATGGAAAAGTTACAATGATCGAAGCAACCTGCCCGGATCATTACTGTATGAAACAGAAGGCTGTGGACGAGCACGGCGGTTCCATCATCTGCCTTCCTAATAAGGTTGTGATAGAAGGGGAAAATACTGCAGAGGATTCGGATTCGGAGAGTTCGCCTAAAATTGATGCGGTGACATAAAATTTCCGGAGAATATGCGTAATACGTGTTCTCCGTAGAGTTTTCTCTGACAGACGGTATTCTGTCTGTGCTGTTTCTGCAACGATATTCCTGCAACAAATGAAAGGATTTATTTATGAAACGAAAAACAGCTTATCTCGGATTATTTGCCGCAGTAGCGATCATTTTTGGATATGTGGAGTCTCTGGTCCCTGTATTTACAGGAATTCCGGGTATCAAGCTCGGGCTTGCAAACCTGGCGGTGCTTTTTATACTGGACCGATATTCCTTTAAAGAAGCGGCTCTCGTGTCCGTTGTCAGAATCCTGGTGATCGGATTTATGTTTGGAAATCTGTTCAGTATTTTGTATAGTCTGGCTGGCGCTGCGCTTAGCCTGACTGTGATGGATCTTTTGAAAAAACATTCCGGCTTCAGTCTGATCGGTATCAGTGTGGCCGGTGGTGTCACACATAATATCGGGCAGCTGATCGTTGCCATGATCGTGGTGAGCAATACGAGTTTGATGGTTTATGCACCGGCACTGCTGGTGTCAGGTGTCCTGGCGGGGATTCTCATAGGTGGGTTGACAAAGGAGGTTGTGGGACGACTTCCTTTGAATCTATAATTATGTGGTTTGATTTTTTAGATTATAGTTTTCACTTTTTGAAGTGAAATAAATTGGATAGTTTGATTTTTTGGGATTGTAGTTTTCACCTTTTGAAGTGAGAGGAAATTGGATGGTTTGATTTTTTTGGATTATAGTTTTCACTTTTTGAAAGTGAGATAAATTGGGTAATTTGATTTTTTTGGATTGTAGTTTTCACCTTTTGAAGTGAGAGGAAATTGGATGGTTTGATTTTTTT
>OFMA01000707.1_pt1 | contig 24063 bp, 20 predicted proteins | sample 1541011 | NCBI WGS metagenome assembly OFMA01 (sample SAMN04209225, study PRJEB22552) | human gut metagenome | biome: gut; material: feces | host: Homo sapiens | place: USA: Oklahoma
ACCCTTTGGGCGCGAGCAAAGGCCTCCTTCCCCCGAAAAATACTTTCCCTCTAAGCTTCTTCCCCGGCTTCGTTCTGGCGGGCGGCCTTGAGCTGGCCACAGGCGGCCTTGATGTCCTGCCCCTTGCTCTTGCGGATGATGGCCGTGATGTTGCGGTCCCAGAGATACTGCTCGAAGGCCAGGACCCGTTCCGGCGAGGGGGCCTTGTAGGGATCGCCCTCGGAGGGGTTGTAGACGATGAGGTTGAGCTTGCCCTTGACGTCGCTGACCACGCGGGCCAGCTGCCGGGCCTGTTCCAGACCGTCGTTGACGCCGCCCAGCAGCAGATATTCGAAGGTGATGCGCTCGCGGGTTTTGAGCGGATAGGACTTGAGGGCCTGGAGCAGGTCTTCGAGGGGCCAGCGGGCGGCCTTGGGCATGATGCGGGCGCGCAGCTCCTGGGTGGGGGCGTGCAGGGACACGGCCAGATAGGCCAGGCCGCTTTCGCCCAGCTCGCGCAGGCCCTTCTCGATGCCGCAGGTGGAGACCGTGATGCGGCGGGGCGAGAAGTTCAGGCCCTTGTCGTTGTTGAGGCTCTCCAGGGCGCGCATGACGTTCTTGAGGTTGAGCAGGGGCTCGCCCATGCCCATGAAGACCAGGTTGCGCAGCACGGGCCAGTCGGGGCGGGTATCGCCCAGATGCTCGCGGGCCACCAGGATCTGGCCCAGGATCTCGCCCATGGTCATATTGCGCTCGAAGCCCATGGTGCCGGTGCTGCAGAAGGTGCAGGCCATGGCGCAGCCCACCTGCGAGGACAGGCACTGGGTCCAGCGGCGCACGCCTTCGCGGGAATCGCTGGGGATGAGCACGGTCTCCACTTCGGCGCCGTCCTGGAGGCGGAGCAGGAACTTGGTGGTATCGTCGCTGCTCTGTTCCACGGTGACGATCTCGGGCCAGCGGATCTCGGCACACTGGGCCAGGCGCTCCCGGCAGGCTTTGGAAACATTGGTCATGGCGTCGAAATCACGCGCCATCTTCTGCCAGATCCATTGCCAGACCTGGACGGCCCGGAACTTGGGCTCGCCCAGCTCGTTCTGCATCCAGTCGGTGAGTTCGGGCAGGGTATAGTCGAGGAGATTGATCATGGTCTTCGGGGATGCCACGGCAGGGCTCGACCGTGGGTTGGAGGGACAGGCAGGGCGGCGGGGCGGGCTGTGGCCCCGTGTCCGGCGCAAGGGCCGCCTGCCGGGACTTGCCGGAGCGGGAATATGAGAGGGAGAGGGAGACGGCAGGGTGCCGTGCTTCCTCTCCCTTATGGTCGTGTCGGAGCGGCCCCGTTCGCGGGCGCCGCAGGATGCGGGACGCGTCTAGCCCACGGACTTGCGGGCGTATTCGCACACGAAGTGCAGGGCCGAGGCGCGGTCCGTGACTTCGCCCGCGATCTGGGCCTGGAGCAGGGCATCGCGGATGACGCCCACCAGCGGGCCGGGGGCCAGCTTGGTCTCGCTCATGATCTCGTTGCCGTTGAGCAGGGGTTCCAGCATCTGCTCGGGAGTCTCGGCGCGTTCCAGATACTTCATATTGTGGTTGAAGTAGGTGTAGCTGCCGTCGCGGGCCTGGATGTCGGCACGGGACATGGCGATGAGGCGCGGATACTCGTCCAGGGCCTTGAAGCGGCGGATGCCGCGGTCCGTGAGCATGAAGTGGAAGCGCATGTGGTAGCGCACCAGATGGCAGAGCAGGTCGATGTCTTCGGGGCTGAAGTGCAGACGGCGCAGGATCTTGCGGGTGACCTTGGCGCCCACGCGGTGGTGCTGGTAGAAGGTCCACTGGCCGTCGAAGTATTCGCCGGTGAAGAGCTTGCCCACATCGTGGAAGAGCATGGCCATGGTGCCCAGCCAGTCGTAGTGGAAGCCTTCTTCGGGGTAGTGGCGCATGCACTCCAGGGTGTGGTCGAAGACCGTCTCCTCGGTGTCGTCATCATCGTTGCGGCGCTGACGGATGCAGGCCAGAGCGGCCACTTCGGGGATGAGGCCCTGGAGGATGTGGGCGTCGAACATGAGCTTCACGAAGCGGTACATGGATTCGGCGGCCACTTTGCGCCATTCGTCCATGATGTCGGCGGCGGGCACGTAGTCCAGCACGCGGGTGGACGAACGCACGATGGCCAACCAGGTGTTGGGCTCGATGGGGATGTCGAAGTTGGCGGCGAAGCGCAGGGCGCGGATGGCCAGCAGATAATTGTGGCGCAGGGTCTCGTCCGGCAGGCCGGTGAGCTGGATGAGGCCGCCCTTGACGTCCATGAAACCGTCATAGACGTCACCGGTGGGGGCCGGGCTGCCGAAGCCGGTCATGCGCAGCTGCAGGCGCTCCTGGGGATCCATCATGTTGGCCATGGTGGGGGTGATGCGCAGCAGGGAAAGCTCGGGATGGCTGGCATCCTCCACTTCCAGGGCATAGAAACGGAAAAGCACGCCGTCTTTTTCCATCTGGGCGATGGCACGCTGATCAGGCTCGACATGGGCTTCGGGGAAGAGCTTGAGAAGCGTCTCGAGGTCGGGCTCACAGGCGATGTCCACAGCCAGCTGTTTGCTGTGTTTCAAAAGATGTTCCTGCACGGGCGCATTGATGACGTGGGCGTCATAGCCGTTGCGCAGCAGGGTTTTGCAGATGGTGATGGCGTCTTTTAGCGCTTTTTCCATGAAAACTCCTCAAGCGGCGAAGCCGCATCCAGGGAAATCCCCGGCATACATGCGTTGTGAAGGCCTGACCGCATTGCAGGCCGCTGATTTCAGTATCGGCGGCAATGGGGGCAAAGTCAAGCAACAGTGCGCTCCGGGCGCGATGTCTTCCGGGGCCGGGAAGGGGCTGGAAGCCGTACCCGGGCCTGAGGGGGAGCCATGCCCCGGATGCCCGCATGAGCTTTGCGGAAGCCACTACAATTCCCCCGGAACGTCCTGGGGAGCGGACAGGATGAGCGTACGCGGGATCCCCAGCAGCGGTGCTTTTGGGGGAACGGGACACGTCCATGAGCGGGCATGACTGCCGCCCGGCGGGGCGTTGCCGTGCTGCTTTTGCGGCAAGGTGCCGCAGCCTCGCTTACGCGGATGCCCGGGACAACAAAAAAGGCCCCGTGCGAACACGGGGCCTTTGGAGTGCGGGATCGTGAGACTAGTCGCTGAAGTGACCGGTCTCGCGCTTCACGCCCAGGGCGATCTTCCAGAGCAGGGAGAGCACCAGGGCGCCCACGGCGTACACGCCCAGGGCCACGATGATCTCACGGCCGGTGGGGGCGTATTCGGTGACGGTCTCAAACATGTTGGGAGTGAAACCACCGATGAGCAGGCCGAGGCCCTTGTCGATCCAGGAAGCGGCAACCAGCAGCACCAGAGCCAGGGGCAGCAGGGGGCCGGTACGCCACTGCGGCGGGATCAGGATGATCAGGGAAGCGGCGGCCATGACCACAGCGGCCCACATCCAGTTGGTCACCCAGGAAACGTGGCCTTCATGGCCAGCGAACAGGAAGACCAGGGGATGCTGATGACCGGGGATGCCACTGTAGAACGCGGTGAAGACTTCCAGCAGGTAGAAGAACACGTTGATGCACATGGCATAGGTGATGATGGTCGTCAGGGTCTTGATGGCGTCGCGGCCGGGATCAAAGCCGGTGAGGCGGCGCACGATGAAGATCAGCAGCAGCAGGATGGCGGGACCGGAGCAGAACGCCGAGGACAGGAAGCGGGCGGCCATGATGGCGGTCAGCCAGTAATGGCGGCCGGGGATGCCGGCGTACAGGAAGGCGGTCACGGTGTGGATGGAGAAGGCCCACAGGATCGAGAGGTAGATCAGGGGCTTGATCCACTTGGGCGGTTCCACGTCATGGCGCTCGGCTTCCAGGGTGACCCAGCCGATGACGGCGTTGAGGGTCAGGTAGCCGATGAGCACGATCATGTCATAGAACATGACCGAGTTGGGCGTGGGATGCAGCAGCACGTTCATCATGCGCTGGGGCTGGCCCAGGTCCACCACGATGAAGAGGGCGCACATGACCACGGCCGAGATGGCCATGAATTCACCGAAGATGATCATGCGCTTGAACTTCTTGTAGTGGTGGAAGTAGGCGGGCAGCACCAGCATGACGGCGGAGGCGGCCACACCCACAAGATAGGTGAACTGCGAGATGTAGAGGCCCCACGAGACATCGCGGCTCATGCCGGTGATGGAGAGGCCTTCCTGCAGCTGCTGCAGGTAGACCAGGCCGCAACCGGCGATGACTGCGAGCAGGAAGAGCAGCCACAGGTAGTAGGTCTTGGGACCGGTAAGCAATTTTTCAAGCATGGCCTGTTCTCCCTAGATGAGGTAGTAAACGCCGGGCTGGGTGCCCAGATTGGGCTTGCGGCGAATGCTGTAGTTGGAGGCGAGGGCCTTGCACACATCGGACTTGGGATCGTTGAGATCGCCGAAGAGGATGCGGCCGCCGGCAGCTTCCACGCAGGCGGGCATCTGGCCCACGGCCAGGCGCTCGGCGCAGAAAGTGCATTTTTCCACCACACCGATCATGCGGGTGGGGTAGGCGGGGTTCGGCACGGGATCGCTCAGGTACTTGCGGGGATCCACAAAGTTGAAGGAGCGGGCGCCGAAGGGACAGCCGGCCATGCAGAAACGGCAGCCGATGCAGCGATGGTAGTCCATGGCGATGATGCCGTCTTCCATCTGATAGGTGGCCTGGGTGGGGCACACGCGCACGCACGGCGGGTTGGTGCAGTGGTTGCACAGCAGGGGATAGCTGGCATCCTTCACACGGGAGGTCAGGTGTTCGTTCAGGTCGTCGGGGAAGGCGTGGTCGAACTTTTCGAGCCACATCCACTTGATGTCCTGATGGCCTTCCATGGTGGGCACGTTGTGGGCCTTGTGGCAGGCTTCGATGATGGGAGCGTATTCCTTGGCGTTCTTGAAGGCGCGGGTGTCGATGACCATGGCCCAGCGCTTGGCCTTCAGGGCTTTGGCGTTGGGTTCATAGGAGCCGATGCGCGCACCGGCCTGGGCAGAGCCGGCCATGGTGGCCAGGCCGCTGCTCAGGGCAAAGACCGAGAGGCCCGCCACCTTCAGAAAGGATCTTCTGCTTTTGTTCATTACTTGTTCCCCTTGGGAAGAATGTGGCAGGTCCAGCAGTAAGGATCGACGCTGTTGGACACGTGGCACTTGTCGCAGAACTCTTCGTAGTTGCTGTGGCACTTCAGGCAGGTGTTCTGCAGGCTGATGGTCCACTTTTTGCCGGTGGACGACACATAGGTGCGGTTCTCATAGCGCAGGGCCTGATCGCGCCATTCGTTGAGCAGGTACATGTGCTCGGCGCGCATGAACTCGACGGGTTCCACGCATTCCTTTTCATTCTGGGGCAGGACGATGGCAGGACGCTTGTAGTCCTTGGTACCGCCGAAGTTGGCCCAGAAGGGGGTGGAGAACAGGACCGCGAAAACGAGGATCCCGAGAATGACAGCTTTGGCGTTGTACATGTTGTTATTCCTCCTCGGCCTCGGCGGTCACATTGGGCAGGTCTTCCTGGCGCAGGTCCATGGTGCGCTTGCACTCGCCCTTCATGACCAGGGCGTTGGCCACCAGTTCGTGCACGCCGCTCACGGTCACGCCGGGGGCCCAGTAGTCGGCCAGGGGCGGCAGGGTGGCGCGGTCGATGGCGCAGACGCAGGCCATGTGGTTGACGCCGTACTTTTCCTGCACATAGCGCAGGGCGTTGCCGCGAGGCATACCGGAGCGCATGCGCAGTTCCATGATTTCTTCGGTGTTCAGACCGGAACCGGCGCCGCAGCAGAAGGTCTGCTCACGGATGGTGTTCTCGGGCATTTCCACGAAGTTGTTGCACACGGCCTTGAGCACGTAACGGGGTTCTTCCAGCAGACCCATACCGCGGGCGGGGTTACAGGAGTCGTGGAAGGTGGTGATGATATGGTCGTTACGGCTGGGATCCAGGTTCAGCTTGTTGTGCTTGATCAGGTCGGCCGTGAACTCGGTGATGTGCACCATCTTGGTGGCAGCCGCGTTGGTGAACTTGGTGCCGGTGATGGGGGAGGTGGGCACATCCATCATGCAGGACGGGGCCGGGCCGTTGTAGGTGGCCATGTACTGGTTGATGACGCGCCACATGTGGCCGCATTCGCCACCCAGGATCCACTTGGCGCCCAGACGTTCGGCTTCGGCGTACATCTTGGCGTTGAGCTTCTTGGCCATGTTGAAGGTGGTGAAGGAACCGAAGTTACCGCCTTCAGAGGCATAGGTGGAGAAGGTGTAGTCCAGATCCAGTTCGTGGAACAGCATCAGGTAGCCCATGAAGGTGTAGATGCCGGGGTCCGCGAACACGTCGCCGGAAGGCGTGATGAACAGGATCTCGTGGCCCTTTTCGTTGAAGGGGGTCTTGGGACGGATGCCGGTGATGGTTTCGCAGTCATCGGCCAGCATTTCCACGATTTCCACGAAGGAGTGGGGCTGGATGCCCAGGTGGTTGCCCGTGAAGGAGCAGTTTTTCACCGGGTCCATGATCCAGTGGATGCCCAGGCCCACTTCGTGCAGCAGTTCACGCACGATGGCCGTGATCTCGGCGGTGTCGATGCCGTAGGGGCAGAACAGGGAGCAGCGGCGGCATTCGGTGCACTGGTAGGCGTAGTAGAAGAGTTCCTTCACCACTTCCTTGTCCCAGCTGCGGGCGCCGGCGCGCTTGCCGAGGATCTTGCCCAGCTTGGTGTAGTCGCGGCGGTACAGGGAGCGCAGCAGCTCGGCACGCAGCACGGGCATGTTCTTGGGGTCGTTGGTGCCCAGGAAGAAGTGGCACTTGTCGGCGCAGGCGCCGCAGCGCACACAGATGTCCATGAACAGCTTGAGGGAGCGGTGCTTCTGCAGGCGTTCCTCGAAGGCGTCACAGAGGATCTGTTCCCAGTTCTCGGGCAGGTTCCAGTCTTCGGCCGCCGGATCCCAATCGTGGGGATTGGGCATGTGCAGCAGCTCCATGGTTTCCTTCTTGGCCGGATAGCAGTAGCTGCCCGGCGCAAACTTGGGCTTGATGTCCAGCCAGGGTTCCGAGGGAAACTCGGGACGGCTGGCGATGAGTTCTTGTGGCGTAGGTAATTTAGCCATGATGTCAGCTCCTTACTCGGCGGCCTTGGAAGAGGGCTGCTTTTCCAGCGGCAGGCCGGCTTCGGCCATGGCATCGCGGTAAACGTCCTCATATTCGGCATAGGTGAAGTACTGCTTGGGCGGGTTCCAGGGGTTCACGTGGCGCACTTCGCGGGTGTTGGTGGGAAGGTTGCGCGTGGGGCTGAAGAACACGCCAGGCATGTGCATGAGCTTGGAGAAGGGGAAGTACAGCAGCAGCACGCTGACAAAGGCCAGATGCATGAAGAAGAGCGGGCTGATGCCGTCGGGGGCCACGGGCGAGAAGTGCACCAGACCCATGATGAAGACCTTGACCTGGGCGATGTCGGTCTTATCGAAGTAGCGCATGCAGATACCGCTCAGAACGACGCCCAGGATCAGGAACAGGGGGAAGTAGTCGTTCATCAGGGAGATGTAACGCAGGCGCTGGTTGAACAGACGACGAGCCAGCAGGAAGAGCACGGCCACCAGCAGCAGGCCGCCGGTCCAGAAGAAACGGGGGGCGCCGATCTGCATGATGCCGTCGATGCTTTCCATGAAGGTCAGCCAGCCGGGCACCGGATCCATGAAGAAACGGAAGTGGCGGATGAAGACCAGCAGGAAGCAGTAATGGAACAGAAGGGCGAAGAACCACAACCACTTGGAAGAGTAGTAGATGGTGCGGGGGCCCTTGGTCACAGGGTCGAATTCACGCACGTCGGCCGCGGTGTTGCGGAACAGCGAACGGAAGAAGCAGACTTCCAGGAACATGCGGACCACCACACCGAACTTGGTGTTGGGGCAGTCCCACTTTTCATGTTTGATGAAGTCCAGCGACTTTTCCTGACCCCCGGTCGTGGGGATGCTGAAAGGCACGGGCGATTTGGCCCAGTAAACCATGCGCCAGATGACGCCCAGGAAGAAGGTGACTACCGCCACATAGGGCAAAACCACGCCGAACAGGTACGCCAGACCCATGGCAGAACCTGCCCAGGCAATGGCCCCGATGAGCGCCACCACCAGCAATGATGCGAACATTCCCTACCTCGCTTCGAAGAGTGTTAGCTTTTGCCCGAAACCGGGCTGCCATCCACCGATTGCGCCCAGCGCACCAGCTGGGCATGCTGATTGCGTATTTCGGCGATGCGCGTTTCCGCCAGGGTCTCGCGCGCGGCCGAATACAAATCGAAGGCCAGCAGCGTGACGCTGTCCAGCCGAGATTCCGCGTCCAGATACTCCGCCAGATCTTCCTTCTCCTGGCACAGGGGAAGGATGTGTTCGCGCAGCAGGGGCTTCATGAGGAAGAAGACCCCCAGGCCCTGGCTGGGCGTGTACTGCTGCACGGCACGCAGGCGCACGAAGCGGTCCAGGGCGTGCTTGATCTTTTGCGGCGTCACATGTTCGCCGGCGATCACGTCATAGATGAGGCCGGCGGCTTCCTTGGTCATATCCCCCACCGGATTGGTGAAAGGATCGTTCTTGGTGCGCAAAAAGCCAGTCGTTTGGAGGGGATAGGTCGCGTAGACCGCATTGATCCACCCCTCGACGATGACAGCGCGCTGCTCACGGAAAATTTTTTGTACGTTCATGGCAGTACTTTGGCAAAAGGGTAAACGGGCATTCCTATAAAGTGCCCGGCTTTTCTCGTCAAGTTTTTCATCGACCGGCAACGGGGCTACGGGCAGGGCGCCGGGCCGCCGCACTGTCCCGCCACCTGGGGTTCCAGAGGCAGGGTGGCGTCCGGGAACGTCTGGCCGCCGGCCGGTGAAAATTCGATGACCGGTTCCTGTACGCGGGCAGGAGCCGGGGGCTGGGCCTGCTTTTTGAGCATGGCCGGCAGACCGTGATACTCGAAAAACGGTACCGTACGGGAACCGGCATTGAAAATATGGGCCCGGTTGCGTTGCAGGCGCAGGCGCAGGCCCCACTGCCCCGGATGCAGGAAGGCCCAGGGGCCCGGCTCATCCACGTTCTGGCAGGCAGCCACGGCTTCCTTGAGTGTCCTGCCTTCTTCCAGCAGGAGCAGCATGCGCTCCACGCGGGCCACGTCGGCATCGTTCTCCGCCACCGGGCAGAAGGCCACGTCCACGCTGCCCGACAGGATGTCGATGCCTTCGCGGCAGGCCGAGCAGGACGGCGAGAAGAACATGCGGACCGTGGCCTGGTCGGGGTTCTCGCTGATGCTCCAGACCTCGCCCTGCGAGCGCACCACCTGGCCGGCATTGATCACGAACAGCACCAGCCAGACACCAAGCAGGAGCGAACGTCCCTGGGGACGCCTGTCGTCCCGGTGCAGCGCACGGCCGAAGAGCCAGTAGGTCAGGGCAAAAAAACAGGCCACTACCAGGCAGCTGACGCAGGGAGAGGTCAGCGCCATGAGCAGCAGCAGAAAAATATCGCCCAGCAGGGTCAGCCCCGCCAGGAAGTGCCCCGCCGGGACAGCCCCCAGCAGCGCGAGGCAGGCCAGCACACCAAAGGCGACCGTGCCGATCCACCACATGGAGAGGCCGCCGATGACAAGGTCCTGGTACAGGGAACAGCCGGCGGTGACGCAAAAGGCCACCTCGTTGCCCAATGCCGTCCAGATGCAGAAGAGCATACCCAGAAGGGCGGCCGCCAGTGCGCCGCCGGAGATGCCGTAGGCCTGTTTCATGGCTCTCCTTGGTAAAGGAACTACGCCCGGCAGATGCAGACGCACACCCTGTATACTCCATAATCCCGGACAGGTAAAGGCATCTTGTCACGCCTGCCGGGAGTTACGTTGTGTAATATGACAAAGAAGAGGATGAGGAAAAGAAAAGGCTGTCTTGTTTTGGAAATAAACAGAGTCAAAAAGGATGTTCTTCTGCAAGGAAAAGAGGGAAAAAGAAAAAAATTTTTTCCATTGCTGAGTCAGGATGGCCTGTTGCAGTCATAACGCGTCCCTAAAAAAAGAACTGCATCATGGTGCGGGCAGCTTTCCTCACAGGTCTTGCCTGATAAAGAACGGCCGTTGCATGAGGGAACATTGTGATTCTGTGCACGATGCCCAAAATATGAAAAAGCGGCAGGCCGGGCAAAAAAAGGGGCGCCCCCGAAGGGGCGCCCGCTATCAGGATTTCGCTGGGAAAACCCGGCGATGCTTACATGGTGGAACCGGAAGCAGCGCGCTGCATCTTGATTTCGACCTTTTCGGTCAGGCCGGAGTAGTATTCGCGCAGGATGGCGAGCACTTCTTCACGACCGAAATGATCCGGCACTTCAGCGCCTTCGGACAGCATCTTACGCAGCTTGGTACCGGACAGGATGACGCGGTCTTCCTTGCTGTGGGGGCAGGTACGCATGGAGGCCATGCCGTCGCACTTCTTGCAGTAGAAGGTCCAGTCGATCTTCATGGGTTCGCAGAGCAGGCGCTTGCCTTCTTCGGCGGGAGTGGGGATCTTGTCGAAGATTTCCTGGGCTTCGAACATGCCGTAGAAGTCGCCCACACCGGCGTGGTCGCGGCCCACCAGCTGACGGTTGATACCGTAGTTCTGGCGGAAGGTGGCGTGCAGCAGAGCTTCACGAGGACCAGCGTAACGCATGTCCAGAGGATAGCCGGCCTGGATCACATGCTCGGGCACGAAGTACTTCTGCACCAGGGTGTCGATGCATTTCACGCGGACTTCGGCCGGGATGTCACCGGGTTTCAGGGCGCCCACCAGGGAGTGGATCACAACGCCGTCGCACACTTCCACGCCCAGCTTGGCCAGGTATTCGTGAGAGCGGTGCATGGGGTTACGCAGCTGCAGGGCGGCCACGTTCTTCCAGCCGCGTTCGTCCATCTTGGCACGCAGCTGAGCGGGGGTCATGTACACGCCGGGGAACTTTTCGGGGAATTCGCCCTGGGACAGGACTTTCACGGGGCCGCCGATGTTGTATTCTTTCTGGCCCAGCACCATCTTCACGCCGGGATGGTCATTGGGGGCCACTTCCCAGAACTTTTCGGAGTCAGGACCGCAGCCCTTGAACACCAGTTCGCATTCCCACTTCTTGTCGGCTTCGGTCATTTCATAGATGTCTTCCACCTTCATGGTGGCCATGATCTGACCCTTGCGGACCAGGGCGACTTCTTCGCCGACCTTCAGGGCCTTGGCGTCGTCAGCGGACACGTCCAGGGTCACAGGCACGGGCCAGAAGGTACCGTCGGACAGCAGCATCTTTTCGCACACGCTCTTCCAGTCGGCCTTGTTCATGAAGCCGTTCAGGGGAGAGAAGCCACCGATGCCCATCATGATCAGGTCGCCCTTGGCGCGAGAGGAGATCTCAATCTGCTTCAGGCCGGCAGCCTTTTTCAGTTCTTCTTCCAACGCCGCGCCTTCCAGAAGACAACACACCAGGCCCTTGCCGCCATGAGGGGGTACCAGTTTGGACATTGAGAAATCCTCCATTTGATTTGTTGCTATACCGTTGCGCAAGTGGCGCATCCGTAACGTCTCTTTGTGAGTTGCATCTTGTGAATAATCTAACAAAAAGTCAACCACCTTTCCGAATTTTTCACGGAAACGACACGAAAAAGACGTAGCAGAAAACGGCTATCACATTGATTTACAACACAAAGAGTGCGGAAAATTTTTTATTGTGAAAATTGACGCGCACTCGGGCCCCATGCCGGTCCGGCCGGAATATCCCGGCACGGTCATGGCCGGGGCTCCTGCCGGAGTTTGGGTGGAACATAGCATGGCCGCCACAGCATGAAAAGGGGGCCTGCGGGCCTGCTGCTGTATCCTTCTTCCAGCCGTGCGGAAAACAAGGACAATTTCTTCGCGTTTCCGTCGGGCGCACAGAGGGCGGGGCCCGGCCCTGTCCGCCGGACGCAAAAAGGCCCGGCACCACAAGGTGCCGGGCCGGGGATGACGCGGATCAGGTCAGGCTAGCGGGCCACGGGGGTGCCCTGCACGGGACGGCCTTCATGCTGGCCGGTCAGGGTGCGCAGGAAGCCCACGATGAGGTTGCGGTCCTTCTGGGGCACTTCCAGGCCGGAGCAGTAGATGCCCATGATGCGCACGGCTTCGTCCAGGGTGGTCACGGTGCCGTCGTGCAGATAGGGATGGGTCAGCTCCACGTTGCGCAGGTTGGGCACCTTAAATCGGTGCATGTCCTCTTCCTTGCCGCTGGCATTGAAGCGGCCCTTGTCGGAACCCAGGGGCTTGCCGCCGCGGTCGGCGAAGTAGTCCTTCTTGAGATCCAGATATTCGTAGGACTGGCCGCCCATGCCCTTGCCCACGTGGCAGGAGGCGCAGCGATAGGCCTTGAAGCGCTCGTAGCCTTCCACTTCGGCAGCGGTCAGGGCGCTCTTGTCGCCGCGCAGCCAGCGGTCGAAGCGGCTGTCGGGCGAGATGAGGGTCTTTTCGTATTCGGCGATGGCGTTCGTGATGTTCTTGCCGGACCAGCCGTCAGGATAGACGGCGCGGAACTTCTCGGTCAGCTCGGCATCGGCGGCCAGACGGGCCACGATCTCGTCCCAGTCCTTGCTGCCCATCTCGATGGGGTTCAGCGGCGGACCACCGGCCTGTTCCTGCAGATCGGCCGCACGGCCGTCCCAGAACTGCACGAAGTTGAACACGGCATTGAAGGTGGTGGGAGCGTTCACATCGCCCAGCTGCTTGCGGATGCCTTCGGAGAAGCGGGCGTTGTCCGTGCCGGCCTTGTCCATGGCATGACAGGTGGCGCAGGCCACGGTGCTGTCGGCGGACAGGCGGGCATCGTTGAACAGGGTCTTGCCCAGGGCCACCTTGGCCTCGTCCACGGGCAGACGGTGGGGGATGGGCTGGATGGGCTCGTTGGCGTGCTCGGGAGCGGCATCCGTGGCGTAGTGAGCTTTGCGGGTCTGGGCCACCCAGGTCAGGATGTCCTTCTTGTCCTGGTCGGAAAGGCGGCTGCCCCAGTGGACCACGGCGAACTTGGCGGGCGGCATGGTGTCATTGAGGATGACTCATTCCATCTTGGCCAGCACGGTCTCGCCCACGGGGCGATCCTTGCGCTGCACCAGCTCCTGGTTGAGATCCATGGCGCGGATGCCGTCCCTGTAATCTTTTTCGATGATGGCGCTGATGCCGGGGACCTTGGCATAGAACGGCAGATCATAGCCGCGGGAGTGACAGGCCATGCACTTGTCCTGCACGATGCCAGAGACACTGGCGAACTTGTGCTTCACCTCGTCCAGCCCCTGCGCCATGGCAGGGGTGCAGGCCAGCAGCACGAGGGCCGCGGAAGCCAGCAGTTTTTCCTTCATATCGTCCTCCTTGGGGGGCGATGCCGGGTGGGCATCACGGGTTTTGCCGGGGGGTAGCAGGAGCTTTTTTTCACAAGTGTTGTCAAAAGTCAACAGGAATTTTTACTATTAGTAAGATAACAGGTTATTTTTTGTATATTTTTTATGAAACATTTTTGGTCATTCCTGCTGATATGCAATTATTCCAATCAAATAACTCCTATTTGTGGGCTGGAGATTTCGCAGCCTGCGCTGTCCCCGCCGGGCAGAGCGGAGCGGGCGGAAGACATCGGATCGGGATCCCGGAGAGGGGCATCGTCAGGGCCTGACGGCCGTCGGGCACAAAAAAAGCAGGGCGCTCCGTGAGGAACGCCCTGCCATGTCTTCAGAAGCGGCATCCGTGCCTAGAAGGGCACTTCGTCCATGTTGGAAGCTTCGGAGGGGAAGGCGGGGCCCAGGTCGTCGTCGCGCTGCTGGGGCGCGGGACGGCGCGGGGCCTGGCGCTGGCCGCCGCCCATGTTGCCGCCGCGGGGAGCGCGGGGAGCGGGCGCAGGCGCACCGTAATCGTCTTCATAGCCGCCCATGTCGGCACGGGGGCCGTCGCTGCGGCGATCCAGGAACTGGACGCGCTGGGCCTTGATCTCGGTGGTGTAGCGGTCCTGGCCGTTCTGGTCCTGCCACTTGCGGGTCTGCAGGCTGCCTTCCACATAGACGAGGCTGCCCTTGGTCAGGAAGTTGGCGCAGTTCTCGGCCTGGCGCTGGAACACGGACACTCGGTGCCATTCGGTGCGTTCCACCTTGTTGCCGTCGCGGTCCATGTAGGATTCGTCGGTGGCCACGTTGAGGGTGGCCACAGGGGAACCGCTCTGGGTATAGCGCAGTTCGGGGTCGCGGCCAAGGCGACCGATGATCATGACTTTGTTCAGCATAGATTCTGTTCCTCGAACGGTTGTTCGTTGTACCGTCTCAGCGCAGGCCGAAAAGGCGCCGGAAGAAGGACGGTTTTTTGCGTTTGGGGCCGGAGCCTGCGGCAAGCAGGCTGTCTTCCATTTCGGTCAGGGCGTCTTCCAGGGCCTCGCTGGCGCGGTGGGCGGCCCGGGGATCATTGGCACGCAGGGCCGCATCCAGGCTGCCGCGCTGCACGAGGGCATCGGCCAGCGCCTGTTTGAAGGGGGCCTGCTGTTCGGGCCAGCGGTTCTCGGCCATGCCCCGTTCCAGGCGGTCCAGCAGGTCGCGGACACCGGCCGCGCCCACACCGGCATGCCCGAACGCCAGCAGGCTGAGCCCGGGCCAGCATTTTTCCAGCAGGCCGGAGTTCCAGGTGACGTCCACGGTGGTGATGCGGGCCACGGGCGTGGTCAGCGGGGGCCGGATGGCGGACTGCGTGAGCGTGGCCTCCAGCGTGTCCAGCAGGGCGGCCAGGGCCTGGAGGCCCGCGGCGGCGTCCTCGGCCTGCCAGCTGCCCAGGGCGTCCTCGCAGTGGCGCGTCAGGTCGCACAGGGGGCGCAGGCTGTCCAGCGTCAGGGGCGCAAGGTCGTCCACGTTGCGCATGGTCAGGCGGCTCAGGCATTGCGCCAGTTCCAGCAGGCAGGGCTCGGCCTGTGCCTCGGGCACGGCCAGCCAGGCCGCCACGTCCTCACCATAGGGGCCGGCAGCCTTGCGGGCCAGGGCCAGCAGGGCGGGCCAGCGACGGGCCGTGAGCCCCTGGGGGCTGTCGGCGGCTTTCTGGCGGATCTGCAGTGCCTTGCCCATGACGGTCTAGCCCTTTTCCGTCCACTCTGTCTGGACGCGCATGATGACGTCCTGGATGACGGGCACCTGGTCTTCGGGGCAAACGCCGATGAGGGGGGCGTCCGCGTCCATGTTCTCGTTGTAGCTGAAGTAGACGGCGTAGATGACGCCCGTGGGGCCGCTGTAGTGCAGGGGCACCTCGCGCTTCATGCGCGACATGATGAGCAGTTCCATGCCGTCGCGCACCACCACGGAGTGGGCGTCCGAGGCGCGGATCTTCTTGTCCACTTCGGGGGTGAAGTAATATTTGGCCCGCTCGGGCGCGCGGAACAGGTATAGGGCCTTCTTGAGGATCTGGTGTTCCACTTCGCTGCGGGTGAGCATGTGGCGGATGACCATCAGGGGCGTGCCGGCTTCCACGAACATGCCTTCGAGCTGGCTGTGGATCTTGCTGACGATGCCCTTTTCAGGCGAGCAGATGGGTTTGGGGTTGCGTTCGCGTTCCAGGGTGGCCAGGCGGGTGCCGGGCTTTTCCTTCCACTGGCCCTGGGGGCCGAGGACCTCGTCGCCTTCCTTGATGTCGGCAAAGGTCACCACGCCGGTGTGGGGCGTACGGATGACGATCTCGCGGTAGGGGGAGGCTTTTATCTCATCCAGCAATGCGGAAATGTTGATCATGTGGTTTTCCCGCTTTTTCGTTTGTCGTGGGTGGGGCCGCACCGTCAAGGGCGGCGAAAGGCGGGGCGGAAAATCCGCCCCGCCGTCTGCTTGCTAACGGTAGTACAGGTTGCGGCCGCCCATGGTGAGCAGCGCCTGCTTGAGGTTGGCACGGATCTGGCGGCGGTCCCAGATGCCCTGGATATGGCCGCGGGACAGGGCCCGGTAGGAGCGGTGGTACTTGGGCGGGATGTCCATGCCCGTGGTCTCCTTGATGACGCCGGGACCGGCAAAGCCGATGTTGGAGGAGCGCACCGCGAACTGGTAGGGCGCGCACCCCAGGAAGCTGGCCACGGGACCGGCGAAGGAGTTGGTATCGTACAGCACCAGGTACAGGCCGCCGGACTCGATGTAGCGGCGCACGGCCACGGTGCAGCGGGGCATCTGGATGACGCCGTGGGTGCCTTCCTGGATACGGATGCCGGCGGTGCCGTGCACGTAGGCCAGGAAGGGATAGCGCTTCTTGGCGGCGCGGGCGGCGGCTTCCACGAACTTGTAGCCTTCGGCGGCACCGAAGGAACCGCCGCGGAAGGTGCCCATGAGCATGGCCACCACCAGCTTGGTGCCGTCGATGCGGGCCTCGAAGGTCATGCAGCCGCTGCGGCAGCCGGTCTTTTCCTGGGCGGCCTTGATGCGTTCCTCGAAGTTGGGGAAGTTCAGCGGGTTGCCGGCTTCGATCTCGCGGTTGAACTCAAAGACCGAGCCCTTGTCGAAGACGTTCTGCACGTACCATTCGGGCTCCATGGGGAAGTGGTAGCCGCAGTGGCTGCACACGCCCGCGAACTCGGCGAACAGGTCGGGGCCCCAAAGGTCGAGGCAGCCGTACGAGGCGCTGTTGGGGCAGGTGATGGTACGGTCGACCTTGTAGCGCGGCGAAAGGTAGTTCCACTTGCTCACGCGGTTGTCTTCCACCCAGTTGGACAGGGTGGTCAGTTCCTTGGCCGTGGCCTTCTTTTCCGCCGGGCTGGCGATGCGCTTCCAGGGGCTGAAGAGGCGGCCCTTGAACACATCCCATTCGCTGCTCAGCTCTTCCATGATGTTGTGCAGCTTGCGCTGGTGACGGCGCACGAAGTCGTACTTGAAGTGCATCCAGGGCTTGGTCACCCAGTCGCGCAGGGCGGCGGCGTTCTTGGCCAGGAAGGGACGGTTGTCGATGGCGGCCGCGCGGGAAAGGCGCAGGAACTTCTGCTGGCGGCGTTCGCGCATGCGGTTCTTGGCCGCGCCGGACATGCCCCAGCGCACGTACATCTCGTCCAGGTTGGCTTCGGGGTTGCGCAGGCGCGCCAGGGCCAGGCCGCGGATCATGGGCGGCTTGGTGTTGGTGATGACCACCTCGTCGGTGGCGCGCAGCACTTCCTGCCGCAGGGAGCGGAAGAAGTCGAAGTGGTGCGGACGGGCACCCAGGGCGGGTTCCTGCACCACGCTGTCGATGTAGCCGAAGGAGAGGTTGTCCTGGGCGGTGATGTGCAGGTTCTGGGCGCAATGCTCGATGAGCTCGGGCGCGGCGCGCTGGCCGGCCTTGAGGCGGCCTTCGATGGCGGCGCCGCCTTCGGGCGAGATGACCGAGTAGTAGCCGTGGGAGAGCATGAGGCGCTTGTCGGCCAGGCCGATGGCCTCGGCACCGCCGGAACCGCCCTCGGAGATGATGGAGATGACGGGCACGCGCAGGCCGGCCATGGTGTAGATGTTGCGGGCGATCTGCTGGGCCGCGCCGGGGTAGTCCTCGATGGGATAGGAACCGGGCGTGAAGATGTAGCAGTGGATGGGGATGCCTTCGGTCTCGGCCACACGCATGTACTGCAGGGCCTTGGCGTTGCCCCAGGGCTTCACGGAGCCGCCGTTGCGGAACTCGGCGCCGTGGCCCTTTTCCTGGCCGATGACCATGACGGACTGGGTGTGCATCTTCTTGCCGCGGCGGCGGGTGATGACCGCACGGGCGATGAGCATGCTGGGGTCGAGGCTGTGCTCGTCCTGGCCGCCCACTTCGGTGAAGTTGTCGTAGACGTTCTCCAGGATGTCACGCAGGCAGATACGCTGGGGATGGCGCACGATGCGCACGCGGTCCATGGGCGTGATGAGCTTTTCCAGGCGTTTTTCCACGAAGACGAAAAGGTCTTCCAGGGAAACGATCTCGGTATGGGGATCCTCGACCTCGCCGTTGCGCACACGGGTGGTGAACTCGGTCAGCTTCTCGTCCAGCAGGCGGATGCTGTCCTCGTGCTTGCCGGCGAAGATGTCGCGCGTATACGAGAGCCTGTCGTTCAGGCTTTGGATGCGTTTTTCGATAGTGTTGTCCATAATCTCTTGCGCCGTTTGACGTTGATGGAAGGGGACCGCCGGGGCGGCCCGTCAGCTAGAAGCGCAGGGTGCGGGCGGTGTTGGCCCGCAGGAAGTCCACGTTGGACTTGAGCGCTTCACCGGCGTTGTTGCGGCCTTCCAGGTGCAGGTTGTCCAGGAAGGAGACGCCGCGTTCCCGGGCCTCGGCCAGATCCTTGCCCCAGATGATGGCCAGGGCCAGGTTGGGGTCGAATTCGGTGGGGATCTCGTAAGGCGTGTCGGTGGGCACGTGGGTCAGCATGGTGAGCCAGGGCTCTTCCTTCCAGGCAAAACGCTCGATGCGGCCCACCCAGGGGGTGAAGCCGTGTTCGGGGTCCTCGGCGATGAGGCGGTATTCGATGCCCACGCCGTCGAAGGTCACGTCGTCCTGGGTGTAGCCCAGGGGCTCGCCCAGACCGATGCGGATCTGTTCGGCGATGAGGTCCACGGGGCCCTCGTGGTTGCGGATGCTGGAGATGCGGGCCGAGACGCCGTTCTCCACCTGGATGCGGGTGTTCACTTCCATGAGGAAGGGCTCGCCCTGGCGGGTGACGATCCATTCCCAGGTGCCCACGTTGTCATAGCCCACCTTGCGGGCCATGGTCAGGGAGTAGTGGACGATGTCCTGCAGCACCTTGGCGGCGTCGAAGCTGTAGTCCATCTGGGCGGGCACGAAGCCGGGGGCCACTTCCACGCGCTTCTGCAGACCGGTGGACTGGATGGAGCAGTTGCGGGTGCCGAAATGCACGGGGTTCTTGCCGCTGCGGTCGGACACGATCTGGACTTCCAGGTGGTTGAAGTCCGTGATGCGCTGCTCGATGAGCACGCCCTCGTCCTTGAACTGGCGCAGGGCGTAGTTGCGGATGCGGCGGTACACGGAGCGGAAGTTGTCGATGTCGTACACTTCCTCGATGCCCATGCCGCCACCGCCGGCCGACGCCTTGACCAGCACCAGCGGGCGCTTGATGCCCTGCTGCACCTGGAACTCGAACACGCTGCGGGCGATGCGCTCGGCTTCCATCTCGTCATAGATGGGGCGGTCGGAACCGGGCACGGTGGGCACGTCCAGGCTGCGGGCCAGACGCTTGGTGTTGATCTTGTCGCCCAGCTCGCGGATGATCTTCCACGAGGGGCCGATGAAGATCATCTTGCGGTCGCGCTTGGTCACGCGGCGGGCAAAGCGGAAGTCCTCGGCAAAGAAACCGTAACCGGGATGCACGGCCGTGCAGCCGGCCTGGTCGGCCACGGACATCAGCTCGTTGGCATCATGATAGGAAGAAACCCGGAACAGGCTGCGTTCGCCGCCGTTCTCGCGGGCGTAGCGCACATGGCCCGAAGCGGCGTCTTCGGCGGTAAAGATGGCAGTAAAGGCCACACCCAGCTTGCGGCAGGCCCGCATGATGCGTATGGCGATCTCGCCGCGGTTGGCGACGAGAACCTTGTGTTGTTGCAAAGAGTCTTTCTGGCTGGTCTCCAAGGCGGTCTCCTGAGGGCGGTGCTGTGCCGCTCTTGTGGAATGGGCGTCAGCACGCTATAAAGCGGTTCGCTTTTGCGACTGAAAAACAAGAGCTACTACAGCATATCGGCTTGGTCTTCAATATCTGAGGGGGTCAATTCTATGCAAAACTGGGAAGAAGTCCAGCTTGCGGTGGCGGCGCTGCGCCGGCGTCTGGGGGCCGCGCTGCCCTCTCGGCCCGATGCGGCCATCATCCTGGGCACCGGTCTTTCGGGGCTCGTGGAGCGCATGGAGGATACGGTCAGCGTCCCCTATGCCGACCTGCCGGGTTTCCCGGTGTCCACGGTGGCCTCCCATGCCGGGGCCTTCGTGCTGGGACGCTTGGGCGGCCGCACGGTGCTGGTGCAGCAGGGCCGCTGCCATCTGTACGAAGGTTTCGGGCCGGACAAGGTCTGCATGGGCGTGCGCGTCATGGCCGGGCTGGGCGCGGACACGCTGATCCTCACCAATGCCGCGGGCGCCCTGGACCCGCAGTTCGACGCGGGCGGGCTCATGTGCATCAGCGACCAGATCAACTTCACCGGCGTCTCGCCCCTGAGCGGGCCCAACCATGAGGCCTGGGGCGAGCGCTTCCCCGACATGAGCGCCATCTACGACGCCGGCCTGCGCGACCTGGCCTGCCGGTGCGCGCTCGAGCTGGGCATCCGCCTGGAGCGCGGCGTCTACATCGGCGTGCGCGGCCCGCAGATGGAAAGCCCCGCCGAGACCCGCATGTTCCGCCAGTGGGGCGCCGACGCCGTGGGCATGAGCTCCGTGCTGGAGGTCATCGCCGCCCGCCATATGGGCCTGCGCGTGCTGGGCATCTCCTGCCTCACCAACAAGAACCTGCCCGACTGCATGCGCCCCGCGCCGCTGGAAGAAGTCATCGCCGTGGCCGGCCGGGCCGGGAAGGACCTGGGCCGCCTTGTGGAAGCGGTGGTGACAAAGTTGTAAAAATCGCGTAAACCATGCGCCCCGGCAACGTTCCGGGGCGATTTTTTTACCAGAGCGAGACAGAACTATGCAGCAGAATGACAAACTTCGTAACGTGGCTATCATCGCCCACGTTGACCACGGCAAAACGACCCTGGTGGACGCCCTTTTCCGTCAGAGCGGCGTGTTTCGAGCAGACCAGCAGGTCGATGACCGCGTCATGGACAGCATGGATCTGGAACGCGAACGCGGCATCACCATCGCGGCCAAGAACTGCGCCGTGCACTGGAACGGCGTGAAGATCAACATCATCGACACCCCCGGTCACGCCGACTTCGGCGGTGAAGTGGAACGTTCGCTCTCCATGGCCAGCGGCGCCATCCTGCTGGTGGACGCCTCCGAAGGCCCGCTGCCCCAGACCCGTTTCGTACTGCGCAAGACCCTGGAAGCCGGTCTGCCCGTGGTCGTGGTCATCAACAAGATCGACCGCAAGGACGCCCGTCCCGATGAAGTGCTCAACGAGGTCTACGACCTGTTCATCGATCTGGACGCCAGCGACGAGCAGCTGGAGTTCCCCGTGCTCTACGCCATCGGCCGCGCCGGTGTGGCCATGCGCAACATCGACGACGAACAGAAGGACCTGACCCCCCTGTTCGAGACCATCCTCGAAAAGATCCCCGGTCCTTCCTACGATCCCGAGCAGCCCTTCCAGATGCTGGTGGCCGACCTGGACTACTCCGATTACCTGGGCCGTCTGGCCGTGGGCCGCATCATGCACGGCAGCATCTACGCCAACGAGAGCCTGGCCTGCATCGGCGAGGACGGCCAGGCCCGTCCCCTGCGCGCCTCCAAGATCCAGGTCTATGAAGGCCTGCAGCTGGCCGAAGTGGACAAGGCCCAGCCCGGCGACATCGTGGTGGTGGCCGGCATCGAGGACGTGACCATCGGCGACACCATCTGCACCCGCGAGAACCCCCGCGCCCTGCCGCGCATCCGCGTGGACGAGCCCACCGTGGCCATGCGCTTCGGCATCAACACCTCGCCCCTGGCCGGCCGTGAAGGCAAGCTGGTGCAGAGCCGCATGATCCGCGACCGCCTGAATCGCGAATGCCTGCGCAACGTGGCCGTGCGCGTGGAAGACACCACCGACAAGGACGCCTTCCTGGTCAAGGGCCGCGGCGAGTTCCAGATGGCCATCCTCATCGAGACCATGCGCCGCGAGGGCTTCGAGCTTTCCGTGGGCCGTCCCGAGGTCATCCTCAAGAAGGACGAGAACGGCAAGACCCTGGAGCCCATCGAGCACCTGTACGTGGATTGCGACGAAGTCTTCATGGGCGTGGTCACCGACAAGATCAACCAGCGCAAGGGCCGTATGCTCAACTGCACCAACAACGGTACCGGCCGTGTGCGTCTGGAGTTCTCCGTGCCTTCCCGCGGCCTCATCGGCTACCGCGACGAGTTCCTCACCGATACCAAGGGCACCGGCATCATGAACTCCTATCTGGAAGGCTATGAAGAATGGCGCGGCGACTTCCCCACCCGCTATTCCGGTTCCATCGTGGCCGACCGTGCCGGCAATGCCGTGGCTTACGCCCTGTTCAACCTGGAGCCCCGCGGCACCCTGTTCGTGGAGCCCGGCGATCCGGTCTACGAAGGCATGATCGTGGGCGAGCACAACCGTGACAACGACATCGACGTCAACGCCACCAAGGAAAAGAAGCTCACCAACCTGCGCGCCGCCGGCAAGGACGAGAACGTCATCCTCACCCCCGTGAAGAAGATGACCCTGGAACACGCCCTGCACTTCGTGCGTGAGGACGAGCTGGTGGAAGTGACCCCCGTGTCCCTGCGCCTGCGCAAGGTGGAACTCTCCGCCCAGAAGCGCTACCAGATGGCCGGGGCCAAGAAGAAGGCCTAGGTCTCCTTATCCCGGATAGATGAAGGGCCGGCAGACATGCGTGCATGTCTGCCGGCCCTTTTCGTTTTCAGGCGGACAGGCCGGGAGTGCCCTTGGCCTTTGCAACCGGCAGGCCGCACAAGGCCATGCCCTGCCGGGAAGGAGACGGTCTGCCCGGGGGCGCTGCCCGAAACGGTGCTGCGGGCAGCGGCAAGATGGCGGGGTTACGGTCTGATGTAGGCGAAGCCCTTGTTCTGCAGCTCCACGATATCCACCAGGCCGGCGGGCACCACTTCGCAACCGGGCCAGAGGTCGGCCGCGGTCATCTTGTTGGCATCCAGAGCATTCTTGCACAGATGCAGCTTGAGGCCGCGGGCCATGAGCTCCTCGGCGGTCTTCTGCAGCTCGGCCTGGGCAGGCACGAACAGTTTGACGGCCGGGCCGTTGGCCACCAGCACCAGCTGGAATTCCTTGCCGGGCAGGCCGTTCATATAGTTGCGGGCATTGACGAAGGCAAAGGCCAGCACAGCGGGATCATTGGCGTCCACATGGAGGCAGAGATCATACGACATGGGGAGACTCCTGAAAAAAGAACTGAATAAGTTCATGGTAACAAAGGGGATTTGTCTTGCCAAGCTGTCTCTCTGCGGCTATGGGATTATTATGCGCCGAACATATATCCTTTTTTCTTTTTTGCTCATGGCCTGCCTCCTGCTGGGCGGCTGCGGCCTGCTGTTCGGCGATGCCGCCGGAGAACTGCGCGATGACGGCGGGACGAAGATGCCTGACGCCCAGGGCGAACGCATCCCCTACAAACTGTCCATCGAAGTGGACGGGGAGCGTCGCGCCACAGCGGACGAAAAGCGCGCCGTGGCCACGGATCCTGACGGGGAGTCCGAGGGCGTGCCCCTGGGCGGCAGCCCGGAAGAGAGCGAGGGGGCCGGACCGGCAGCCCCGCAGACGGACGCTCCCGGCCACGAGGGCACAGGCGCCACGTCGCCTGCTCCCAGGGGGAACAGCGGCCTGTCGGACAAGATGCGGGCCCTGAGCCAGCTGGAGCAGTTGCGTTCCGATCCGCCGGACAGCCTGCTGGGCCTGGAACGCCGGGCCCGGGGGGATGTGGAGACGGCGGTCAAGCTGATGCATTCCCAGGGCTATTATGACGGCACGGCGACCTTCCGGATGGACAGCACCACCACGCCGGTCACGGTGCGCCTGCACCTGACGCCGGGCCCCCGCTATGTGCTGGGCCGGGCCTCGGTGCATTATGAGCCTGTTCCCGTGGTGCCCGCGGCCCTCAAGCACGGAAAGCGGCGTGCGCCGTATTACGTTGGCGGAGCGGCTGCGGAAAATCCCCCTGTCCTTCTTCGGAAAGAAAGACCTTGCGGATCTTACCAGCACCATTATGGCGGACTGCACCTTTTTAGAGCAGAGCTTTTCCCACTTTATCCCGGAGCTTGCCGGATCCATCATCTCTACGGTCTTGATTGCCGTCAGCCTGTTCTTCTACGATTGGCGTATGGCGCTGGCGGCTCTATGGGTAATGCCGGTGGCGTTTGGTATTGTAGGTTTTTCCGCAAAGGTACAGGAGGGATTCAATCAGAAGTCCATGGATGCTAA
>OFMA01000708.1_pt1 | contig 24059 bp, 18 predicted proteins | sample 1541011 | NCBI WGS metagenome assembly OFMA01 (sample SAMN04209225, study PRJEB22552) | human gut metagenome | biome: gut; material: feces | host: Homo sapiens | place: USA: Oklahoma
GTTGCAAAAATAGCTAATTATTTTCCTGCGACTAAATTCTTCTTTACTTGTCATAGTGAGCCTTATAGAAAATTAGGACCTCAATATCCTGGTGAACTTGAAGCTGCCAAAGAAATGTGTGCTGCAAATAGACTACAAATCATAGCATTACATAATGATATGCGTCTAAAATTAAATAAAATGCTAGGTATTGATAATACTAAGGTTTTGTATAACTGTATCTCTGTTAAGCATTTTTCTAATTGCAATGTTGACAAGAATGAAGTTAGAACCAAAATCTTAGTTCCTAAAGATGCAATTCTTATTGGTCATGTTGGGCGTTTTTCTACACCCAAAAATCATGAGTTTATTATAAAAGTGTTCTATGAAGCATTGAATCAGAATAACAAAGCAATGTTATTGTTGGTTGGTGATGGAGATTTGCTTCAGTCAGTAAGAAGTCAAGTGCACCAATTAGGGATAGAAAAGAAAGTTATATTTCTTTCTCATAGATCAGATGTTCCTGAGTTGATGAAGGCTATGGATTTATTCTTGTTCCCTTCTATTATTGAAGGATTTCCTGTTACTTTGATAGAGGCTCAAGCTATAGGATTGCCTTGCCTGATTTCAAATACAATTACACCGGAAGTATGTATTTCAAAAAATGTTGTTTCTATGGACTTAGATAAAAGTGCTGCTGAATGGGCATCTCAATTATTGTCCATGTATGGTATGATTACATATGATAAAAGAATAGAGAACTTTGATTGGGATAATGTAATTGATAAATTAATTAATTTATATAAGCAATGAGTAAAATATTAACAAAATGTGATCTTAAGAGATATCTTGAGATTGAGGGGAAATTATATTCACGTTCGCGAATTGTCGAGTTGTTGTTTCCATCCAGCATAGGCCAATTATTGTTTGTCTTGCGTCATTTAGAATATTATACCAATCGGGGGGGCGTATTTTCATCAATCATGAAAATGTTTTATCATATTAGATATAGAAGACTTCGATTGTTAACAGGATTGACAATCCCGCCAAATACTTGTGCAGAAGGTTTAACTATATATCATACTGGTTCAGTCGTTATAAACTCAGCTACGAAAATAGGGCGTAATTGTTGTATAATGAATAATGTCAATATTGGTGCTAATGGAGGAAGTCATAAGGCACCTAAAATTGGAGATAATGTATACATTGGCCCTGGGGCTGTTATCTTTGGAGATATTGAGATTGCAGATGGCTGTTATGTTGGTGCAAATGCAGTAGTAAATAAATCTTTTTTAGAACCAAATTCTGTTATAGTCGGAATTCCTGCAAAAGTTGTTAAGAAAGATAATGTTTGTTGGTGGGAAAAAATCATTTAAAAAGACATAAATAATTATTTGTTATTTTGTATTGATATGATTAAATTAATATTTATAACTGACTCAATGAGTTCTGGAGGAGCTGAAAGAGTTATTTCTGTATTAGCAAATCATTTTGCAGAAAAATGGCCAGTTGAGATTATTTGTTTGAGTGGCAATGGATCATTTTATCCCCTTCATGATAAGGTTCGTTTAACCTGTCTTGAACCTCTTTATGGTAAAAATCTTGTTCGTAAATTCATTTGGTTACACACAAATGTCAAGTCAGATTCTTTGGTTATAGCCTTTATGGTAAATGTTTATTTATTTACATTGGCTGCTTTATTTTTTAAATCTGTTAAAATTATCGTATCAGAAAGAAATGATCCAACGGCACATAAATTTCCTATACGCTTATTACGCAAGATGTTGATATGGAGAGCCCAAAGAATAGTTGTTCAAACAGAAGATATTGCGGCCTATTTTCCACGTTTCTTGCGAAATAAAATAAATATAATTTATAATCCTATTTCTGATAAGTATATTTGGAAATCTGGTTTAAGTGCAGTTAAAGAAAAAACGATCGTTACAATTGGGCGTTTATCACCTCAAAAAAATCATAAAATGATGATTGATGCTTTTGCAAAAGTGGTTAAACAGTTTCCTGATTATCAACTTCATATCTATGGAGAGGGAGAAATTCGAAATGAAACAGAGGCTTTCGTTAAGTCTAAAGGGCTTGAGAATAAAGTCTTTCTTAGAGGAAGATGTAATAATCTTAGTATAGTTTTACCTCATGCTGAAATATTTGTGATGTCTTCTGATTATGAAGGAATGTCGAATGCTCTTATTGAAGCAATGTATGTTGGCATTCCTGTTGTAACAACTGCAGTTTCAGGAACTAAAGAACTAATTAAAGATGGAGTTAACGGATTTGTTGTTCCAATAAAGGATGAGAAGGCGTTTGCTGATGCAATTTTAAAATTATTAAATGACAAAGATAAACGTGAACTTTTCTCAGCAGAAGAAGTTAATATAATCAGTAAAGTTAAACCAAGTATTATATTTAAAAAATGGGAAAATGTGATAGAAAAAGTATGGAGAAAGTAGCTGTAATTTTACCCGTATATAAGAACGATAAGGTTCCTTATATCAAATTGTCCTTTGATAGTATATTGAATCAAACTTATGGGAATATCCACCTTTATGTTGGGGTGGATGGTCCTGTAGGGGAGGATTTAAAGGCTTGTTTGCAAGAGTATGAAAAGAATGAATGCATTAGTGTAGAGTGGTTTAAGGAAAATCGTGGTCTTGCAATAGTTCTAAATGACTTGTTGGATATTTGCTTTACGGCAGGATATGAGTTTGTTGCCCGTATGGATGCGGATGATATTTCAATGCCAAACCGTATAGAGAAGCAAATGGCTTTTTTGCAGGCAAATCCTGATATTGATGTAGTCGGTGGAGCTATAGAGGAGATAGATGAGAATAGCAATAGCAGAGGAAAGACCATTGTTTATCCGGAAGGACCGAAGGAATGCTATGAATTCTTCTCCCATAGAAATCCTCATGCCCATCCTGCAGTTCTGTTTAGAAAAAGCTTTTTCGAGAAAGCTGGCTGTAAATATCGTCCAGAATATCGCCAGAACCAAGATACTATGCTTTGGTTGGATGGCATGAGTAAAGGTACTAAGCATGCCAACTTGCAGGATGTTGTTCTGAGATTCCGCTTTACCAATTCTCTTTTCAAAAAGAGACGTAATGGTTGGGTGTTTGCAAAGAAGCAGTTGCATGATCGTAAGATTATCAACAAGACCCTAGGTTATGGCTTCGGAGCAACAGTATTTGGTTACATGATGTTCTGTATGTTGGTTTCACCTCCATGGGTGAAGAAGATTGCTTATAAGGTATTTAGATAATTGATGTATTAGAATTATGAGATACTATTATGATAATAGGCCATTAAAGTTATTGTGTTCTGATATGGAAGTGAAAAATATAGTAGAGACTTTCATTTCAGAACATAAAGGTAAGTCGTTTACCTTTTCAGAGTTAAGTCAATTCTTGGTTGATTTTGCTGATGAGAATCATCTTTTAGATAAAGAAGAAGATACTACCTATAATGGCATCATTCTTACTGATTTTGACGGTAAACGGTTGTCATTGATTTTAGGTGAGTTCCTTCTTGAAGGCAAAGTGTTTATCAATTTCTATAGAAATCCTTTTTGTAATATATCAAACGAAGATACTATCTTTATTGTAAAATCGTAGTTCAGATATGGCAAATAGTTATGCTTTAAATTTATATAGTATTCGATTACAGAAGCGCTTCGATACCAAAAAAGAATATATATTATCAGATTTCGGGGCTAAGCAAGATATGCTGTCGATTATCGAAAATATGTTTGAGTCTTGGAAGTTTAAAGGTAAGATGACCCAAAAGAGCGATGGAGCTACAGTCGAGAAAAATCAAATACTAAAAGTTGATGAGGAAAAAGTTGTGAAGATACAAACAAATGATGATGGCTCTTTTAGCTTGACCCGAATTGGGCGTATGCTTGAAGGAGTGATAATGTATGGAGAATCAGGAACTTCAGAAGTAGTTGTAAATTCAAACAACGGTAAGTATCTTTATACTAAAAAGAAAGAGGATGCTCCATTAAAGCCTTTCTTTTTTTAATTTTATATACCAGAGAATTCTGTTGTTGGCTTCCTTATTGTTGAAAGTATGTCATCTAGTGGCATTGCAACTATCATCCAGAGAAACTTGCTCAACTTTTATTCTCAAAAGGATAATGATGCCATTCTTAAGATTCAGCCTGTAGGCATTTCAGAATTAGCAGATTCTGCGATGGAAAAATCGAAGGGAGTTAAGCGAATTACATTGCGTAGTATTAGTAATGCTAGCTTTAATGTTTCTAAGTTAGCAGGAGATCATGTTACTAATAAAGATTATACTGTAGATTACGTTATTAAAGCCAAAAGTGTTCTTTTTCAAAAGAATCTCTTTGACAAATTACGTTCGTCTAGAAATGCACAGTCACAGTTTTATGAGATAGACGGTCAAAACTTTGAGGATATTTCTGTGACGATGAATATAGATGGTCATGAGCGTACTCTATCTGTAGGACAATTTTCAAAGTTAGGAACCTCTATGGATATAACAAACAAAATAGTCAAAGGTGACGATGGATATCCTACTTATGATTCAATTAATAAACAGGCCATGATATTGATATCTTTGATTAAAAAACAATATGATTTAAAATGAAACAAACTAAGATTCTATTATATGCTTCCTATGCCTTGCTTTTAATATGTCTTATTTTGTTAGGCATATTTCTAGCAGTTCTATGGCTTGGGGAAGATTATGTCGGTATATTTTCTTTCTTGTTAGACCCATTGAAAGATAATTTTGGCGATATGATGACTGGAACAATTGGTATTCTATTATCTTTTGCGTCAACCTTATTCCTTTTCATTACCTTTAAAGAGCAGCGTAACCAGTTTAAATTGTCAGAGAAGTCGCAAAAGATTGTGTCTTTTGAAGAGACTTTTTTCAATATCATGTCTCTTCTTTCTGATGTTAGAAGAACTACTATTGAAAGTTTGAAGAATCACAAGGTTTTATCTATTGAGGGATATTATTATAATTTTGTTAATTATGCTCATTCCTTAAGTAAGTCTTCTGTTGCACAAAAGTACTTTGAGGATTTGAGTACAGAGAATCCTTTGGATTCCGTTATTGAAGCTGCCAGGAATGAAATAGGCTTGTATTATAAGGAGTATGTGGATTCTACTGAGGGTAATATAGGTTATTTCTTCAGATATATTTTTAATACCGTTAAGTTTGTTAAGGAGCAGGATGGGAATATCATTAAGAAGCAACGCTATATTAATTTGTTGCAGTCTCAGTTATCTGATGAGGAGCTAGCTTTACTCTTTTATGATGCTATTTCACCATATGGTAAGAATAAAAAAGGTGAGTATGTCTTTTATGAGATGTTGGAAGCTTCTGAAATGTTGGAGAATATCAGTGAAAGAGTCCTGATTGATAGCAGTCATGCTAAGTTCTATCCTTTGACTAAATTTAAATTTTTGTCTAGAAGAGAGTTGGCTGAAGTAATTGAAAGAAGACGGAAGATTGTATTCTGACAATGAGGGCTTACATATCTTCGAGAATTCCGTATTTTCTTTTTTTCTTAGGGATAAACTTTTATACGTTTTTAAATAAATAAAACTATATGCTTTTCAAAAGATTATTTGATATAGTAGCATCCCTTTGCGGTTTGCTTTTGATATGGTGGATATTTCCGCTTGTGGCTTTTCTTATTCATAAGAAGATGCCGGGAGGTTCGGCTTTCTTTGTTCAGAAGAGAGTGGGAAAGGGTGGTAAGTTGTTTAAGTGCCATAAGTTCCGCTCGATGGTGGTGAGTCATAATGGCTCGTCGGTATCGGTAGCGGGTGATAGTAGAATCACTCCTTTTGGTGCGAAGCTTCGCCATTATAAGATTGATGAGTTGCCTGAGCTTTGGGATGTGTTGATAGGTAACATGAGTTTTGTGGGGCCTCGTCCTGATGTTCCTGGTTATGCTGATAAACTGGAAGGAGATGACAGGGATGTGCTGAAGCTTCGTCCTGGCATCACTGGTCCTGCGACTTTAAAGTATCGCCTGGAGGATGAAATGATTTCTGAGTATGTGGCAAAGAAACAGGCAGAGGGTGATACTCGCCCTATGCAGGAGATAGCTACTGAGTATAATGACAAGGTGATATATCCTGATAAGGTTCGCCTTAACTGCTATTACTATCGCCATTACTCCTTCTGGAAGGATATCGAAATGATATTCGCTACCGTGCTTGGTAGAAAAGTGAAGTTTGCAGGGGAGGAAGTGTAGTTCTTCATGGATGAAATTTACGAATGGCTGAATCCTCGGATTCCTGTGGAGTATGTGCTCAGCTCCTTTCTTGTGCTTTCTGTTGCAATCGTGATTGGAATGCTGGTGATGAAAGGGGGTAGGGCGAAGAGGTTCGTGCTTGGGGCTTTGCTTGCGGAATATTACTTTCTGGTGCTTTGCTCTACCGTGATTTGTAGAGCAAGTCATGGGGAACGGCATATCGAGATCATGCCGTTTGGGAACTATCCCGATATTTGGAATCGGGTGGATTACCCATCTGACTTGATTGAAGTGCTGCTGAATATAGCTCTCTTCATGCCGATAGGATTGCTGCTTGGAGGAATTGGTTTTAAAACCAAGAAAATTCTCTTATCGGGAATCTGCTTATCGGGGATTATTGAGGTTTCACAATTCGCCTTTTGCAAAGGACTTTGTGAAACAGATGATGTAATGCATAATAGTGTGGGGGCATTCCTAGGATATTTGGGATTCCTAGGAATTCTTAAAGGGAAAAGAAGGTTGTTTTCGAAATTCTCTGGCTCTCTTTAGAAAAAAGATTTTTTTCGAAAACGTACCCATACTTCTTTACCATTAAAAAAGGGTTTCTAAAATCATCCCGTCCTTCTTTACCATTAAAGAAGGCTCCACCTCTCATCTCGGTCTTCTCTCCTCAGGCGAGAAGAAGGAAACCGCCCTCCGGTGCTCGGAACCGCTACGCTCTAAGGTTGGCGGACCATCAAAGGTCTACGCCATGTTGTGCGGGATGGGACCGCCTGGCTGTTATGGGGATCAGCTTGCAATTATATTGTTGAAAGTGAGTGCATGGAGGGGGCTTGCAGATTGAGACCACCATTTTTGTTCCTCATTGCAGTATCGCTCTGCACTTGTCGCCACTCGAATGGGGAATATTATTTTTATTCTACTTTTGATAGGATTACTTCTGGGGAGGTGCCCATCAGGGTTATGGCGGAGTAATCCATATTACGTGTAATCATACGATTGCCTTCTTTACTAACTGTTCGGAATTTCCGAACAGTTGCTGATATCCTGACCAGATACCCACGAAGTGTAGCGAGCATCATATATGCCATGTGTGGAATATTGAGCCAGTTCATCTGTCTTTTCCAAGATATTATGGAGAACTTTTTGAGAGGTTAATAAGCCAAAATGTTCTTCCACATAGTCCATGACTTCATCTAACTGCGTCAAAGCCAAGTCAGACCAAACTACTTCCATCCTCTTTTTGCTTTGATAAAAGACTCAACTTGCGAATTTGGAATGCAGCGACCTGCTCTATTTTCCTTCAGAGCATATTCTGCAGCCGCAATCATCACCTCACGTGGTATCCCATGAATCGAATTAGTCGACTCACTTATATCAACATCGCCCAAAGAAGACTCAATTTTAGCTATCAAGGAATATTTATCCTCAATGCTTAAATTTCTGATTTCATCCCAATAAGGAATGGTTCTATCTTGTGATACATTACTTATCAACATAATACATTCTCCTTTATTTTAATCTTTGTCTGCAAATTTACGACTTTCTTTCGTAATCACCAAGGAATTAAGAGAAAAAATGCATTTATTAACCTATACTTGGCTTAGGGCTAAACATCACAATACACAAAATGATTCTGCTTCCTTACCGGTTCTCGGCGATAGTCATCACGCATTCGCTTTTCCATTTGTGCTGATTTTTCTACCTCTCCGTCTCTCCTGCAAGGAGAGCTCCACCTCTAACCAAGCCTTCCTCAATAGTCTTTACGACCCCTTCGGTTCCCCTTGTAGGGGACAGAAACCTCAGGAGGAAGGATGTAACCGCCCTACTCGGTGCTCGGAACCGCTACGCTATAAGGTTGGCGGACCATCAAAGGTCTTCGCCATGGTTGTGCGGGATGGGACCGCTTTGCTATAACTTGCTATAACATTTTACTCAGATAACTCATAGTTTTTTTATGCAACAAGATCATTCTACAACTTAATCTTCTTCAACGACTTCGAGCAAATTTCTACTTATCGTAAGCGTTGCACCACTGATATACTTGATTTCGCTGCCGATGACGGCTTTCTTGCCATTATAGCTCTGTACGTATGCTTCCACACCTTTCATGCTACCTGCTACCACTCGCACTTTGATTCCTTTCTTCAAAGGAACAGGGGCAGCAGTGACAGGCTCTTCATCATTCTCTACAAAATATCGATAGTTGGCAACAACCTGGTCGGGAATTTGATATATTTTCCATTGACCTGGCATCGTCAGCATCTTATACACATCCGAACGGAAGCGGATATTGTCTAGTTGTCTCGGAGAAACATTGCAAAAGATAAAGGTGGAAAGAAATAGCTTTTCTTTCACTTTTCGCTTATTGGAACGTTTGTCTATATAAACTACTTTTACCTTGGGAATCCAGTAATCAAACCAAACATGATTGTGATTAAGATTGATTCGTATAGAATCAGCTATTCTCGTTTCACAATTCACTCTCACTACAGCCACATACCATCCTGCATCAGCAGGTTTTTCAAGCCCTTCATTAGGCTTTTCCGGAACCTTTTTCTTAGCGTTTTGTTCACTTTTTGCCACGGCTTCGCCGTCGTCCCCTGCAATAGTGGACGTTACCTGTGAGTGTATATTTGTCTCTTTCATCATGCGAATCAAGTTCGTTATTTGATGTCGTTCATCTGAATCTCTACATAAGAGACACAGAAACTCTTTGCAAATATAAGATAATTGTTGGAAACTAGCAAATTATGCGTGTTAAAAAAAATAATAAAAATGATAGGGACACCTTCGTCTCTACCAAAGAAACAAAGATGCCCCTATATATAGTAAGGTATCAGATAATGTGGGTATAAAAGGATTATCAAAAAATAAGTATTGATATTTAAAAACCAGAATATACTATCTTACTGAAATCTTCTGACCCTTAACCTGAGCACAGGACTGGGTAGATGCCTTCACAATGTAAATGCCGGATGGAACACGGAGAATCATTCTCTGCTTGTCAGGCAACTGATAACTGTGAACCATCTTGCCATCCAACGTAAATACCTGAACCCTGTCGAGCTTCTCACCACCCAAGGCAGAAACAACGATCATGCCTGCAGCTGGTGAGTAAACCTTCACCGGTGCGCTCTGCTCTTCAATCTCCATGCGGTCGATGTCGGTTGAGGTACGGGTCTGGGTGAGGAAGTATCTTCCGTGGTCACCCGCCTTCACCTTCACAGCCTCGCCATCATGAACTTCTGTAAAGCTTGCCGATGCAGCATCATAGAGATAAACCGGAGCATCGAGCTTGTTCACACCATTCAGGGTAAGTGAAACCTCTTCAGCCTGCTGGCTCACGATACCGAGCGGAATCCAGGACAACTCAGGAACCGCATTCACAGCCACCGCCTCGTTGCCGGCTACGGTATAAACCTGTGGAACATCCTTCAGGTTCTGATCATACAAGAGATCCACATCCTCCTGGTCATCATAGTCGGCAGAAGCCTCCGGACGCAAAGCGATGCGTGCCTTTGAAATCTGGCCTTTGGAATTCTCTGTCGTTGCTTCAATGCTCTTGACATAGTCTGATGCCATCAACAGGCCAGGAGTGATAGTGCGGTCAACATACATCGCAGAAGTGAACCTTACATTTTCTACCGTTTTTCCATCTTTCTTCTTGACAAAGAACGACTGGGTAGGCTGGATAGCGTAGTTCTCTGTAGAAGAAATAGCCTTTACCTCATCATTCTCTACAATCCAAATAGCGTTCTGCAAACCTGTATTGGCCTCGAAGAACTTCTTCAGAGAGATAGAGCAGGTATATGGATTAGCCACGAGATAGAAACCGCTGTTGTTATCAGTTCCTAAACTCTGAGTCTTCTCTGCGAGATGCCTCTCATCGTTGTTGAAAGCAACGAGAAGTTTGCCACGACCTTTAGGATCCTTCGTAACCGAAGTTTTGCTTGAAGAGTTCTCATTACCTTTATAATCGAAGTACTGATATTCCTTATCAGCCTTTGGTAAACGGAGGAGCGCTTTCTTAGTCTTATCCTTCGGCAGGAGGGCATTACCCGCCTTGATAGAGAAACCACCGAAGGTTCCATCTGCGGCATAACTTTCATCTACCTTATTATATACATGGCTCCAGTAGCCGAGATTCATATCAACATCACCAGGAGCTGCTACACTTGGGTAATGAGATGCAGGATAATCACTCTTAGGTGTGATTTCCTTCACATCACTCTTCATCCAAGCTCTCTGATAAACCGGATACTTGCTTCGGCTATATGCAGCAGTACTGGTACCAGCCACCTTATCATCAAACGTGATATCCGTAAACGCCTTGGTTTCCTGTCGTCCATCCTTTGCTGGCACATACATATCACCGGCGTAGATATACTGCAGAGGTGAAGCCATGGTGTACCACTTGTTTGGCTCCAGCTCTTTCTCTACCCAAGCCTTGTCATATACCAGATAGCACTGGTCGCGAAGCTCGCCCTGAGGTTTGAAGTAAATCTGATGGCAGGTATTGCCATAGAATTTCTCGCACTTCAGATTACCATCAGTACCAAATCCCTTATTGGCATCTGCCTCATTCCAGATAGCCATGAAGTCGTACTGGATATACTTCGTGGCTTCATTACCCTTGCCATTGGTCAGTTTGGTAGCTATCTGATTGGTGCTACGGTAAACGATATTACCGAGGTCAGGGAATGGCAAGCCATTCAGATTGCCAATGGTTACCTTGGTAAACTTCATTGGCACATAGCTGTTCTGAGTAGGAATATCCTTCGCAGAAGTTGGCGTACCCGACATACTGCTTCCATAAGCCAGATAATCTGTATACTCATTATCATACAATTCTGCAGATGAAGAGCGATGCCAGTTGGCATCATTGTTCCAGTTGGCATTCATACCGCCATCGGCAGTAGGAGTCCAGGTAATGAACTCCGGTACTATCTTCACCTTGAGATAAGACTCGCCAGGGCAATTGGTAGTTGCCGCAGAAGCTGCTCTCTTCTCGTAAGCGAATCGGAGTACATAGTAGTATCCTTCGTGGAAGTCAGCAACTGCAGCATCATCAAACTTGAGGTTGAGAGTAGCCTGAGTCTTTTTATCAAAAGCAGGCAACTCTTCGTTCTCCAATATTGCAACCTGAGTATTCAACTTCGTTTCCCATAAAGGATCGTTTGTAGATGCAACAATTACGCTCTTCGACTTAACAGCAGGGGCTTTACTATCATCAATGAAAGTAAGTGGCTCAGTTATAGCTGTTCCCTCTTTCATCGTAGCACTATGAAGAGGTACCTTCAAATATCTATTAGAAGCCTTCAACTTCTCCAGCTGTGGCAAACCGATACGAAGCGAAGCCTCATAACTGCCATCATTGAATGGATAATCCACATCGTTGAAACCGAAGTTAAGCTGTGGTCCATCCAGCATCACACGCAATGGGACTGGTATTGCACCAGTACACAACAGATACTTTTTACCATTAGGCGCAATATATTCAATATAGCCATCATTCAGAGTTCCTTCAGGCTTCATATATATATTATGAGTTTTACCCAAAGTAAGCTTATCCTTACTGATTTTGATTTCATTGTTGGCAGGTTCTGAAGGATTCAACTTGTTTGCTTCACCCGTACCATCAAGATACCAGTAGAACTTAACACCATCCAATGTTATCTTACCACTTGTGTTAGGGTCAGTTGTAACCAATTGACCTTTGATTTTTATCTCATAATCATCAGCTGCATCGCAAGGAATCTTATAATCAGTCACGATCTTACCCTCTGTATCCGTAATGACTGGATGCTGGCTAACCATTTCAAACCAGTTACTGTACAACGAGCAGACTTCAGCAGGTGAACCCCAATTAGAGTTGCCTGTTGCGTCAGGAGTTTCTGTAGATACAGATACGTAATACTTCTTCCCCACTTCAAGGGGATAGTCTTTATTACTAATGACGATATAGGTTTCACCTTCACTATCTTGCTCAATCATATTAGTACCATCGATATCAAAGTTCTTACATTTTTCCTCTGAATCGTATACGTTTACTGTACCATATTCTGAACCAGGAACATTCTTCGTTGTACCATTCTTTTTATCCGTTAAGGTGTATGAATAAAGTCCATCGTCTGTTACTGCCTTTCCATCTTCATCCACAAATCTGAAATAGATATTTGTATCTGTATGACCCAAAATTGCATTCAAGGTCTCGTGGATAGCACGTATCTTCAGTTTGATGGTTCCAGTTGTAGCACCGTTACAAATAGGCTTCTCCTGAATCACCTGAACCTTAGCCGATTCGATATAGATACGTATGTCATCTATGGCATAGTCAGCACCATCTGTATTCTGACAATAGTTATCAATGACAACTCTAAAATCAGAATATTTCTCGACACCCGATTCCTTCTGAATAATGATTTTACCATAAACCTGATACCAGATGCCTTTTTTAGGATTATCAACATTGGTCTTAAAATCACCCGAAGAGAAAGAATGAAGCAACTTCTGGCTTTTTATATTTCCTTCTGCATCATAATCCATACCATAGAGTTTAAACATAACCTGTGGAAGTACACCAGAACCACTGGTCATATCTGCAACATTAGCAGAAAAGGCCATCTGCATACCCGTACAGAGATCTGCCTTGAAATCAGCTGCTGCAATCTGACGGCTCTCATCAGAAGCATCTACATAAAGGAAATGTCCGTATTGAGAACCATTCGACATTTCGTATGTTCGATCATATAACGTACCGTTATCCCACCAGACATAATTATCAGTACCTCCACTACCATTTCCTGAAATACCAGAAAGATTAGCAGACTTATACAAGCCATAATCTCCATGGAGCGGTGAATGACCGATACCAGGATAACCAGTAACAGCTGCATCATAGTCTATCAAATCACGATAAACAAAGCTATAAGCACGGCGATCCCATCTTGATGGCAAACGGTCCTGGTTATCATCAGGAGATGTTGGCTTAGCCAAAGTTTGCTCATCATCATCATCGTCAAATGAAATAGGCTTCGTCGCTGGTTTATAATGTTCGTCAAGATAGGATATGGTTCTATTATTATAACCCGCAGCAGTTATCTGATCGTGAGTCATTGGATGGAAATCCATAAAACGAACATCAAAGTTGGCTACAGGACACATTTTTCCTTCTGCCTGCAAATAAGCAACCACATAAACAGGGATACCCTTACCTATAACCGGCTTAGCTGCATCATCAACTTTCGAATCGTCTAAATTAAGCCAATCAGCATCATTCAGTTTCTTGACAGTTAAATCAAGGAAACGACCCACACCAGACAATTTGCAATATTTTGTTTTTGTAATATCATAAACACGCCATTCAATGCTTGCATACGCAGGAACAGACACATATTTTGACATATCAAAATCTGCATCAGTTATATCATTATTATATACAACCTTTTTCAGGCCATCAGATGTCATCGGATAAAATGCATATCGTTCCAATTTATTCAACTGCAAACGCAAAGTAGTGACAGAATTCTCATCTTTATAACCGAATGTTACCTTTTTATTATCTTCATAAGTGTAATTTCCATCATCATGATTGCACAATGCGGCCTTGATATCATCTGCCAACTTCTTTTTAGGAAGAATATGGAAGATATAACGGATAGACAAAGTAGGTTCATGGAGCAGATAAGTCTTTGACTCATCCATTCCATCAATATATCTACTTACATCACAGGCAATAGTCTCCCCCGTCCATGAATCAGTAACATGGGAAGTATTGTAATATACACCTATCAGGTTGCTACAAGGATTTGCGCCGATATTATTGGCGAATAATCCCCAATTGCCCTTCTTGGATAATTTGGTTTGTGTCGAATTACACACACTAAGATGGGAAGACTCTGCATCTGTATCATAATCATACCAACGGAAATAACCACGTGGTTCAAGATTATTACCTGATCCTCCATAATACTGGAATGGCAAATTCAACAGAACCTGCTGTTTGTCTTCTTTTCCATCAACATAGTAATAATACTCCCATTCATGGGTCTTCTGATAGGTATGGTCATTCACCTTATCCCAGTCTCCCTTTTTATTGGCGATACCTTCGTAATGCTTGAATGGGAGATCATTTGGAGAATAGAGTTTTACATTTATCTTGCTCTTGAAAGCCGATGGTTCTTTTGTAATGACACCATATTGCGCTTCATGGCCTGTGAGGTTATTAGTCAACAAGCAATATACCTTCATGTCTGAAGACCATGAAGAACCAGAAGGCAACTCGAAAGTTACATTCAATCCATTAGGCAATAAAGAAGAACCCTCTTTTGACAACAAGGTATAATACCCCATATCATCAGAAGTTTTGCGCAAAGCCAAAGCGCTGTTACTGGAAGTAGCACTCAGGATATTGCCGTTCTTATCAGCCAATACCCAACGCATATAGAAGTCGCTGACATCTTTCTTATCAGCAACGCCAAAATCAGAAAGGATATCGGGAACTACATCTTTCAAACTTACCTCAAGTTTATTGTCTTTATATATCGCATCTACATCATGACTTGCTACTGCAGCTCCATTGTCTGCAGAAAGTTCCAAAGGAAGCGCATCAAGTGTTGCCTGCTTTACAAACTTAAAGGTATATTCACCATTAAGCGTTGGCTCCTGGAGGATATAAGTTTTTCCTTTATATGTTACCACCTTGGCATCATCATCATTATTATTTGCCCAGGTACACTTCAAGACATAATTCTCTACATTAGCTCCTTCTGCAAGTTTTGAGAAATCAAAGGTCACAGTACGAGCTGCTTCGTTGGCTATATCGGTTGCATTAAAGTAAATCAAATCAGAACCTTTAACTGCTGATGAAGAATTACTCAATATATCTGTTATGTTAGCAACAGGAGTAGTAGCAGTCTCAGAATCAAACAACTGCCAACGCAAATACTTGGCATAGAAATCAGGCAAAGTTACATTGGTAGATGTCGCAGACTTAGGGATTATAGAAGTACTTTCTGCTTTAGAAAAGTCAGTTGACTTACTGCCATATTTAACCGCAGAGGACTTCAAACCCTCTTCGGTATAAAGGTCGAACTCCATCTTCTTGACGCCGGCAAGATTCTCTTTCTGATTTTCGAGATCAGGATTGTTAGAAAGGAGGAGAACGAGTTTTGTTTGATGGATATTCTCACTATTAGAGTTTATTTTATACTGAAAAAGTTCCTCATAGACAGCTGATAAATAATTTTTTAAAGCTTCAGATTTATTATAATACACATAATTATTATCTTTTCTATGTCCTGCCCAATCATAACCCGCTATTTCGTGATCCAACGAACGGTCATTGTATATATTCCATCCATCGATATTAAGTTTAGAACCACCCCTATCAAAATAGAAGCATGCATAATCGTAATGATTCATGATATAATCACTCAGTTTTATCACGATAGGTGTTGTGCCTGCAAAGTAGCCATCACTAGCCCATCCTTCCACTGGCATCAGAACCAATGAAAGGAGGAGGATGAGAGTACGATATATGTTTTTAATCTTATTCATAGCGATAGTATTTACGTGTATAATGTTTACGAGCAGCAAAGCTGCTTAAATCCTTGGTGAAAAGTATCTTGTATGTAAGATACTTGTCTGTTTTGCCCGGTACTGGGACTGTAACCTTATAGAGTGCCTGCTGCTTGTCGGCAGCATCATCATTAAAGGTTCCTTCGAAATAGCCGGTGGTTGTATTCCATGATGGAATAGTTTTAAACACCAACTTGGCATTAGCTGTTTCATCAGCCATACCTTCTTCTTGGATTAACTCCCATTTAACATTGGTATAATCGATGGTTCCTGAAACATCGGAATCATCGGCATGCACTACCTTTGGCTGGATATGGAATTCCTCTTCCGGGTAATAACAGGTGTAGGAAAGAGTGGTTCCGTTATCTGTTATGGATGGATAGAGACCGATGGCAGAGAAGGACTGAACATCAAACTTCAACTTGTAATCATCTAATGAGATTGGAAGAATGTGATGGTCGTTGCGAGCTATCGTTGTCCAATCCTGGAACAGGGTGTAACGCTTGACTCCTGTTGATGTATTCAGGTTGATGATGAAATACTTGGAAGTATTGCCCGCTGCGCTTTCATTCACATAGAATGAAATCTCATTCTCTTCTGTATAATCTGATGTATTCGCTGCAATCGTCTTTGGTGAAGGCAATGTATATTGATAACTCTCTGTAGCTGTCTGCCCTACCAGATTCGGAGTGCATACCACCTGATCCTTATCAGCATCAGAATGCTTTGGCAGCAGTTTGATATTCTCTTTATCTCCATTCTCACTACTATTCTTTGTAATATCGCTGATGGTAATATCTTTGATTACCAAATCTGTAGAACTTGGATTCTTAAACTTTAATGTAACCTTAGCCAGCATTCTTACTACCCAAAGCTCAGTTTTATCAGGTTTACCGGAAGCATCAATTTTTACTTCCTGCTTATTGCTCATTGGAATGCCTTTGGTAGTAACATCGAAGCCATTACCATCCATCTTCCACTTCATGTTGTCAAAATTGACGATTGCACCTTTTGAGATTTCAAGTTCTGCAGCTGTAAGATTGGCAAAGGAATAAACCTGATAGGTATCACCTTTAGGAAGATCCTTGATCGTGACATCATCTTTTATACGATTATTTTCCGATACATTCGTATTCTCTGCAAAAGAAACAACCTTGCCGTCTTTTACAAAGGCTACAACCCAGCTCTTCATATTCTCAGCATCTATGCCATCATTCCACAACGTAGCTCTGGTTCCTGAAGAAGGAGCTGTAGAAAGAGTCATGTGGACGGTAACTTTGTCGCCTTGGTTATCGCCTCCACTGTCTCCCTGTATAGGGTCAGCACTATCTGTGGAGCAAGCCGAGATAAAGGCTAGCACCATCAGAATCAATGCCGTATGTATCATTCTAATCGTTTTCATTTTCTCTGAAAGTTTTATTTCAAACTATACTTTCTGTTTATCTATTTGTCTTTACATTGTTGTCTCTTCGTGAGTATAGGTTGCCCATTTTCTCACATGTATGGTCAACTTCAAACCTTTTGACTTTCCTTCTACACCATCTACCTTTACCTGATAGATGTTGTTGCGGACTACACCAAAATGCATCGGGGCAGCAGTGGTTCCACTTCCTGAAGGGTCGCTATGACGGAGCGTATAGGTATATTCCTTATCAGTACCTGTAGCTGTAGCCGTAGGTCGCGTTGTTGCTTTATCCCATTCTGTCTCTTCATAATACTTGCCTTTAAAGATAAGGCCAGTAGAATAAGCCTCGGCATTATCGGTGGTCGTATTCTCCATCACATAATCGAGGATATAACTTGGATCTGTTGTACTGGTTGAAGTTGTCTCCTTTACATTATATAGAGATGCAGGACCTTCGGCATTCGAGAGAGTAAGACCTGTACGATCCTTTGACCAAGGACAAACCACATAATTAGTAGAAGCTTTGGTTGTAGGATCCATTACTTCTTGGCCGAAATAAGTAACTGCAGATACAGCTGCATTTGAAGAAACTCGCTTTATCAGGTATTCTCCTGATGTCATAACCTTGGTAGGAGTAACAGATTCCAGCTTAAAGCCGCCTACTACATTCGTTCCATCCATTACATTATAATAATAACCTTTATCTGTATCATCATAAGTAGCATTTGGAATGATGTCGATACGGGCAGCCAGGCGCTCGATATCAACAGTTACCTGATACGGATCTGTTTCTGAACCTTCCTTGGTGAAATCTATCGTTGCGTCCTTCTTTGATGACATGATAAAGTTTGAGAACTTTGTGATATCAGCATCTCGGGTACACACCTTCGACATCTGCAAATCTCTTACTTCACTTATCTTCATTCCTTTACATCTGGAAGTCATATCGTCTGCATTGGCTATCACTATAACATGATAATTCTTGCCAACAATTGAAGCATCTATTTCTCTTGGAACGGTAGTATAAGTTACATTACCGCCGGAAGAAGTTGTAACCTTATTTAAATTGGTGAATGTATATACATAATCTATTGTAGCATCAGCTTCCGACAGGTCATCTTTATCAGATTTATATAGTAAGACGGTAAGGGAATTGACATCATTTTCTTTATTGATTCCTTTTTCTCTTACATCTCCATCTTCACCTCCTTGAGGTCCTGTAGTTGCCCTACTCGCTCGTGTATCTCCACTACCTTCCACCGTTACCTTTACCTGCAGATATGCCTTCATATCTTTGCTTGGCAGAGGCAAATCACTAGTAGTGTCGCTCGCACAGGATGCGAACGACATCACCAGCAAAAGGGCTAGCAATGAGAGGGTTATTTTCTTCATCTTAAACATACACTTTTTTTTATATCGGCTTGCTGAAAGCCGGGTAGGACATGTTAATGGAGTTCTTCGAACTGGATGCGCTTACTCCAACTCAGTACATTCACGCTGATGGTGATTAAACAATACTTGAGCTTGCCACCCTGGATAAAGAACTGAAGTTTGTAATCGTAGGCACGGTCTAGGAATTCCTGTGCACTGTAACTGTACTCCTCGCTGGTGCGAAGACGACTCAAGAGGTCTGGCAGATCTACATTGACTACCGTATTTCCGGTCTCCTTACTCTTAATCAGGAGGCGGCCATCCAGGTTGTAATCTTCGTGCTTCAGAATGCGGGAAGTCATAAAGTCAGCATGGGCTATCTTGCCCTGCTCAGTCTCATCTACCGTATTCCATGTAGCATGAGGGGTATAAATGAGTTTACGGCTCTCATCGAGAGAGTTATCCCAAAAGATGCGGGCATTATGGTCTTCGATGGTCATCGTGTAGTCGTTGACATCCATATCCTGTGGAGAGTCAAGGTCACGAAGCGCCACATTGATCTTCTTGGTATCACGCACCAGAGGGATGGTTGCATAAGAAGGTTTTGAGGATGATACCTCTACTGCCTCCAGCAGTTTACCATGCCAGAGGGTATCGAGAGGAAAGCTGTTGTTGACAACCTCATCATACTCTCCCTTATTTTCATGGTCGAGATTCACTTCCAGTTTCTGCATCTTATCTCCTGTAGCCGATGGAGCGGTGCGAACGAACTTGGCACGGCCTGAAGTTAACTGGTCGGCGTAAGCATTCTGTCCGGCAAGGGCAAGGAACTGATATTTACCTGGCTGCAGGTTCTCGACGTGCATCATATAATTTGGGTCTTTGAGAGGCGATGATAGCGCAGAATTCGTCTCGGTCTGTTGGGTTATATAGTTTCCGTTCTCGTCGAATACATACAGCGTTACCTGTCCAACATGGTCGTTGAACATGTCGGCACGCTGGAGGTTGTAATCATACTTAAACTTCACATATACACCATTAGGACAATCGCTGTAGTCCTGGTGCCACATATCGTGACATGAGGTCGCGACGGTCAGGGTCATGGCAGCTGCCATGACACCCTTCAACCATTTATTTATCTTCTGCGCTATCATATCGCTAATCAATTATTATTTTCTATATTTTATCTTATAATGTATTTACATCTTAGTGCAAAGTAGCACCCTGTGTACGCTTAGCCCAAGAGAGGACGTTGATACGTACTGCAATGTAAGACTCAAGTTCATCATCAGGATCAGGAGTAACATCAGGAACTTCTGAAAAACCTAATCCCTTAACACCGGTTATTTGGATATTATACCAGTTGTTACGAAGCACACCATAACGGCCCAAATAGTTATTGTCTTGGTTAGCACCTGCTGGATAAATTCCAGTAGCAGAAGAAGGCATAACCGATTCGCTTACATGCCAAGGAGTCAAATCATCGCCAAAGTGCTTGATACGAACAAAGTAATAAGATTCACCATTCTTATACTCTTTAATGGTACCGACTCTGTCCATAACCTTTTGCTGATAATCTGTCGGTAGTGTAGCAGTAGTAGTAGCACCATTGGTGAAAGTAATTGAATTAATAGCGACATCACCTGCGTTATCTGTAATATCAACGTCCAGATTATTTTCACCTACAGAACCACTAGCTATTGTAACATTAGTCTTAATCCAAGACTTATATTCTGTCAAGAAATACTTCTTAATTTCTTTGATAACCGCATCCTTATCATAAATAGTATTCTCATCACCATTGATTACATAGAATGTGCTTTTATTATTCAAATTAGCCTTGATCAAGACACGAGTAGTTGTGTTATCATTCTGGCTAGCTACATCAAATGTATTCTCAAAACAGTAAAGTGGTTTATCACTACCTAATTCATTGATGATACCTGAAGCATCAATTTTGTTAAATGAATTGTCATTGAGAGCTTTCTGATTCTCAGTTTTATCAAAATTAGCATCTTTCGCAAAATAAGTACGGAATAGAGATACACCTGTTGCTACTGGAGTAGAACCTACAAAACGATATTTAGCAGCTACTGTTGAAATTTCTGTTGCTAAATTCAACCATCCATCTGAACCTTTTGCAGAACGAACTAAATAAGTCTTCTTATTGGTATTATCCAAAGCCCATGAAGTAACCTCAAAAGGAACTTTCGTTTTCCGTGATGCATCTGTATAAGATCCATCAACTTCTTTTATTGATGGCTTCTCCATTGTTACTTTAGCAACACCACGCTCAACATAAATCTCAGCTAAAGATTGTTTAGCTTCGGATTCAGTTTCCTTAATTTTATCTTTAAGACTTACCAATGTCGTAATTTTAGCACCTGTTGGCGCTACAGTACCACCAGCAACACTTGACAATGGAGCATTAGCCATATAGAAACCAGACTTTGTCAGATTTTTATCAGACAAAGACTCTGCGAATTCCTTATATGTTCCTACAAAAGAAGTTGAACCATCTAATGATATGGTATGATCATTCTCATTTAGAGTGAAAACACCATTATTGTTCAAAACAACAAGTGCATAACAATCATCTGCAGAAGCAGGAGCAGCAATTTCCTTAACAATTGTTGCAGAAGTTGTTGTTACATTCTCATTAGCCTTCTTATCATTCCAAGGAGCAGTATTTAACTTATAAGCACTTTTGAGTGTTGCACCTGATTCTGTATTACCTTCAAAAATCAAGAGTGTCGCATCTTTTACATCATACTCATTAGGAGTACCATCATCAAACTGGTCATTCTCTGAACCACTAGCACGAGAGCTAGAACCTGACTGAGTAGGCAAATTGATGTTGAATGCTACATAGCCACTACCACTCTGATTAGAACCTGTGTTGTTACCACCACCATTCAGATCATCGCTACTTGAACAAGAACCGAGCATCAGCCCTGCCAATGCAACGGAAAATAATAAAGTTTTCTTCATCTTGTAAGTTATTATTATTGTTATTAATATTTTATTTCTTTACTTATAACCGCTCTTAAAAATCTAATTATATTACATTTTTATATATTTGGTTTACAATTCATCTAATACGTTATATTTGAGGTATTTTCTGAAGTTGTACTTAGAAACTCTTGCCTGGTTCAGGAGACTGTTCCAAGCCAGGGCAGTGCCCTGACTCTAAGGAACAGCTATATTAACCTAAACAGACAGTATGTATAACTTTATAGATTCTGTAAATTTTCTTTTGCAGAAGCAACACCAGCCTTGGCTGCCTGTTCCAGGTAATAACGAGCTTGCTTCTCGTTGCCCTTCAGCATCTCATAGACACCTCGGGCATTCTGGGCATCGGCACTGTTGCCAGCCTTGTCGAGATATGGTTTCGCATCATCTGCATCACCCGCATTTAAACGGGTAATGGCTGCATTCAGATTAGCAGTCTCGTTCTCCGGGAACATGCGGACGGCAATCTCCATCACATCATTAAACTCCTTGCTGCCTGGCTCGTAAGTCTGGGCTACCAGAAACATCTCCTCCTGGCTCAACTGCTGTGGCTTGGTTTTAATAATCTCCTTTGCCTCTTCCACATCAAAAGGTTTCACCTTATACGTAATGTGGTAGTCGGAATGGCGGAGGGCTGGATACCAGGTGTCGAGCATAAAGCGATACTCTGAAGGATACTGCTTCTTGATCTTCAACTCGCGGGCATCCGGATTCAGACTCTTATCGGCAATAATCGCCAAAATGGCATCCTTATGCTCAAGGTTGCTACCTTTAATATAAGCTATCAGACCCTCCCAATCCTCTGGAGTAGAAGAAACCGTGAAGAGATTGTTTGGCAACTTCACCATCCGGCGGACATATTCGGTCAGCGTCTTGGCACGGTTCTTTGCCAGATAATCATTATGGGTGTAAGGACTCTCCGGTGATGCATAACCATGAATATTGATGCCGCTCACTTCGAGATTCTTATCTTCCTTCAATGCATTGATGGTGCGGATGATGCTATCCAACTGTGCAGGATTACGGCGATAATCTGGATGCAACTCTATGCGGTCTACCGGGAAATCGATATAAGCACGCTTATCAAGATGACGGACCTTGACCGCTTCTACCTCTGGACGGACGAAAGAAGCTACCGGCTGGCGACGACGAGTGAGGGTAAAATCAGTACCATCCTGCAAATCACCACAACCGCAGAGGTCCTCGTGAATTTCGAGATCGTAGTTCCTTACCTTGGAAGACAGAGGAACGGATGCCAGATACTTCACGGTCTGCTGCTTCTTGTTGTCTCGCTTCACCACGAAAGCCTGAGGAGAAAGCTGCAACTGTTTCTTTCCAACCCCTCGGTCAAACATGATCTGCTGTCTTCTACCGTTGATTACAATCTCAGGCATCTTGAGCAACTCTCCCTTATGCTTGATAATCGGAGTATACACAAGCTGGTTGTTAGTAGGGAGATCCAGGGAATCGAGATTCAGATCCATCATAACCGTAATCAGGTCATTGTGATGCGACATCTCTACATGAGATACCTGTATCTTTTCAGCAGCCAACTTGAGACTCTTGCAATCCTGGGCTGCAAGAGGCATAGCCATCAAAAGAGAGCTGAATAATAATATGTAGTTCTTAAAATCTTTCATACTCATAGATTATGTTTAATGAGTTACAACATATAAATAAGAGAAATGGCTGCCTTGGTAGGACCCACATAATTGTCATGAGATGACTTCTCCTTCTCGCCACAGGCACCACACTTGAACTTTTCGTACTGGATATAATCATATCCGAAACCTACTGAGGTTTCCAGGTTCCAGTGCTTGGAAAGAGGCCATTGATAACCAGCTGTCACACCACCACCTACATACCATCCCTCATAGCGATGATTACGTAGAGATTTGAAAATGCCTAGGGGTAGCTTCACTCCTCCTGCATTAAACTGTCCGCCCATGGCATGAACACCCAAGAACCAGCCATTGAAGCTCTGGCAGAACCAGTAACGATATTCTGGTTGCAAAAGCCAATGACGGAGGCTTGACTGGTCGCCACCGGACTGTTTCCAAGGATTGAAGCCAAAGAATACCTGAGCGGTATGCTTCTTGCCTAAGGCAGTCTCGACACCGAGATTAGGAGTTGTTGTAGCCCAATATAAGAGGTTGGACTTGACTCCCGTGTTTTGCGCATAATTAGCTAGTGATACAAATATGAGTAACACTGAAGCTAAAATCAATCGTTTAACCATCTATTAAAAGAGTTTAGTTAAGTCTATTTATTTATTTCGCTTTTATTATATAAATAGGTAATTATAAAATTAACCGTTTACATGATAGTTCGCATTTTCTTGGGGCAAAAGTAATAAAAAGAAATGAATAGGGGGAGGCCGTCCGAAAACTTAATTAGGGAAACAAACAACTAAATTGAGCATTTTTCTTTTGCTCTTTATAGTTAATTAACCTCGTA
>OFMA01000712.1_pt1 | contig 23962 bp, 29 predicted proteins | sample 1541011 | NCBI WGS metagenome assembly OFMA01 (sample SAMN04209225, study PRJEB22552) | human gut metagenome | biome: gut; material: feces | host: Homo sapiens | place: USA: Oklahoma
TTTCTTCTCTTCTGTGTTCCGGTCTGTATTCTTTGCGATCGTCCCGGCACTTTGATCATCTGTCACTTCATAGCTGGAGGTATAATCTCCGGCCGCTTCTGTGAACTGATAAGTGCATCCGACCGGCAGATGCAGGAATACCAGTTCTTCGTCCTGCGCTAAAGTAAATTCTGTATAACCATTGCCATTGGCATCAGAAGTAAACTCCGTACCATTGGAAAGTCCGTAAGATGTGTTGGCTCTCAGCCCCGTAAATGCTGCGGACATCTGGTATTTTCCGGTCTCTTTATTCTTTTCCGGAAGGACCTTCTTAGAAACCGTGACATTAACCTCTGTGTTTTCAGCCGGAGGATTGTCTTTGAGTTCTGTGTTTGTAAACGATACTTCTTTCATCTGGTCTTTCTCAATGATTCCGGAAGTGTTCTCTCCCCGTGACTGATACAGTCCGGTCTGTTCTTCTGATACACTATAAGTCGTACCGGCCGGGATCCCGGATACAGTCTTGCTTTCCCCGTCTTTTAGATAGATAATCCCAGTTCCTTTTGTAAACAGAACATCGGAATATTCACAAGCGTCTTTGATGTGATCACCGGTCAAAGTGATTATAAACTTAAATTTCGCATTTGTATTTCCGCTTGCCACAGTCTTACTGATCTTCAATTTTGATGTATTTAAGACTGCTGCATCCTGAAAATATCGCTTTTATATTTTGGGTGTTGCTTACATCTAAATTTGCAACATCGGCTGTGATCATCTTGTTGCAGCCATAAAACATCCAGCAAATTGAATTTCCAGCCGCAACGCCTTTATCTATTTTCACAGATTTTATTTCTGTACGATATTGATGCCACGGAACCGATTCATCGTCGTCAGCGAATGAATTCATTGTTCCAGAAACATGATTGGTAGGAAAAAGTTTTAATAAACCTTCTTCATCTATCTGCCAGGTAACTCCACCTGATATGCCTTCTGCAATAACAGATGCTGAATTTGAATTATCAGCTGTAGTATGAGTATTGGCAGCATTTACGATATTACGAGAAAAGCAAAAAAATAATACGCAGCATAGAAAATATATTATTATAAAATTTCTAATATTTTTTTTGTGAGAATTAACTTCTTTTTTGCTAATCATATGAGATATCTCCTTAATTTGATATTGTCTCCACAATTCAGGATAGTTTTTCTTAGAACTCCTTTTTTTGTTTTCTGAATTTTTTTGTTTCTTTTTCTTGGATTCTATGATATGATAGTTTCAATAGCAGGGCTCACCCCCTTGTTAATACCATAGGCGCTTCCACCACTTTCACCAAAGATCGGAAACGCCTTTTTTTAGTTTTCTTCATCACCACCGAATTTCATCATATAAGTCAAGATCATTTTATTTACACTTTTCCGAAATTCCCTTCCAATTTTCGTATCATTTCTTAATTCTTCCAGCATCTGTTCAATCGAATAAGAATTACCATCAATTACAAATTCGCCGGTACTGTGATATTCCTCTTTAAGTTCCTTTAGGCTCTCGAACAGTGAATCCGATTCATGTAGCAAGGCTTTTTGTTTTCCTACAATTGCCATAACATCTAACTTCCTTACCATTCCTTTTTCGGACGGAAGCTTTTCCAAACCTTTTCGTAATATAGTCTTATTGATCATTATTCCCATGCCGATATACCTCTCTTATTATTTCTAATGCTGTATTATATCCAATGTATTGTCATTTACTTTTTTAAACACGCAATGAGTTCTTTCACGGTCGTTTCCTTCTGCCCGCTGATCAAACAAATTTCATCGGTTCCGGTTCCGTCAGACATTACGATTGCATTGGTAACAGGCATGATGAAATTGTCAGCACCTCTCAAAAAAATTTCCGTCTCATCTGATCCAATGTTGTTAAGCTGTTCCATAAATTCTCTTTTTGTCATTAATCTGCCTCCAAATGTGTATTATTTATTATTTTCTGTTTCTGAATTACTCGGTTGTTGAATAGTGAAGTTTTGCTTGGCAATTCGCACATATCATAGTTCCTTCTGGAATCGGAGCACCACAGCTTACACATATATCTTCATCTGACACATACCTATTTGCTTCTTTTTTTATTAATTTTGGTATCCAGTCCTCTTCAGCATCTCTAAGAAGACCTTTCGGCACGCAATCATTGAGGGCAGAGTTTTTAGCAAGTGCCATATCGATAATATAAAAGTCGTCCCCATTCTGCATGATGTCCAGACTCCACTGTCCTTCAAGTTTCAAATCTGGCAGCAGCTTTTCTACTTCTTGGATGATCCGCTCCTTATTTGCATTATACCGTTCCGTTAAGATCTTTTCATGCGCAGAATAAGTAATATAGTCATGGATCTGATGCGGGGAATCCTGATCTTCTTCATGACCAAACCGATGTTTCATTACATCGCTACGCCAATAAGGGCTGATACCGATAACCCGGTCTGTATCTGCATCAATAAATACACGGTATTCCGTATGCAGCGGCAGGCCTTTGTAAATGGTCGGGTTATCTTCCTTGTCCTGAATGAATTCCCGGACGACCCATTCCACGGTCGATCCCTGCCCGTGCATAACCGGCTGGTTCCTGCCGTTCAGATCATAATGTGCGTAACAGCCTGATTGGAACTGGATATATAAAAGATATTCTCCAAGCGTCCGTACCTCTTCTGCACCGGATACACGGGCATTTCGGAAATCATATTTAGAAGAGAACACACCTGTTTTAATAAAATATTCTTTTTCTCGGTCAAGATGAAATGCCTTCTCACAGAATCGGTCCACGATTTCCAAGGACGTTCTTGTTAATGTGAAATAATCCAGTCTTGCAAGCTGCAGCATAGTGAGAGGGACTTTGATGATTGTTGTATCAGGGATCTGAAAAAAAGAATGTCCTGATACTGCTTCAGTCAGCTGCGGGAACCAGTTTCCAATAGAGTTCTGATTCATCTCAAGCATGCGGTACATGATTTCATCTAAATCCTGGAGTTCGAGGCCTTGACGGAACATTCCATAAAGCTGACGTTTTTTCTTCGGGTTCTTTTCCATTCGATAATCTGCATAGATACCGATAAGAGCCGGATATGCGTCATCTTTGATATCACGGATCATAAGATCTCCGGTCAGCTGCGGACGCAGTTCAGCCGGCAATGCCATGATTTCTTCCTTTGTAACGGGAGTACTCGGGGATAAGACATGGTAAGTCCTGCTGGAGGATTTTCCATCTTTATAAGTATAATATGTTGTATCCTGTAAAAGCTCTGCAACGATCCGGTCGATTAGATCACTCACAAATGCATCTTCAACAGTTATATGTTCCTGCATACCGGATGCCTGTTTTGCATTTACAGCGAATAGATTGTCGCTGACTGGTTCATTCAGCATTTCTTTGTGGTACGCTTTTTCAAAAGCTTCCAATGCTTCGGCATTTGTTCCCAACAATGCCGCAATTTTATCCTTATCTGAAATCGTTAATTTCTTTTTTTTATTTAATATATTTTTAAAAATATCTAACATATCCTTACTCCTCATTATTCTGGAAAAGTTTCTTTACAGCTCACCTGGAAAATTACAGCTGCACCCCTGGTCATAATAGTTCTTTTTCCGAATCGCACATTTTTCTTCCATAGTTTTCTCAAGAACTCTTAATGCGTCCATGACTTCGAGCGCAGCATCCCGTTCTTTCCGTGTCCGGAATTCCTCGTTACATATCCGGGAATGAAAAGCCCCTATATGTTCAGTCAGCACCTTGAGACGAATCTTATCCTCACATTCTGTCTCATCTTGGCGTCTGATAGTCTCTGTTTCTTTTTCGTATGTATAAGCTGCCATATCTCTTATCCTTTCTGGAAATACCCGACCAGATACCTCTGCATTTTTTCTTCATCCCCACTGTCCAAGACCATACTAAAATCTTTCCGGTGATCGCCGAGGTATCTGCAGAACTTGATCCGCTCTTCCCAATCCAGGATATTATCCAACTGGAACAGGGTTTCTAATTCTCTTCTACCCTTATGATGCAGGATTTCCTGCAGTTCTTTTTTGTGTTTTGTTACGAACCGGCAGACACCTTCTGTCTTACAGGCTGTAACGAAATTACAGCCGTATTTAATCTGTATCTTGCTTACTGCTCCCATACTTATTCCTCCTTTTTACAATCAATAGTGTGCTATAATAACGCCCCATCATTCTTTTACAAGTTCGAATCTGTATTTCTGGGTGACATTCGGGTATTTCTCATGGTCCACTTCACTTAAAAACATATCATAAGGACGGCACCATACGGTTTTGCTGTTTCCACATTCGTAGACAACAGAATACTGTCCCGGCAATTCCGAATTCTGTGCGACCTGAAGGACTCTTACGATGTTTCCCTTGAAATGTCGATATATCTGTCCTGGCCTCACAACGCGTCCATTCACGGCTGAATGTGAAATTAATTGACTGTTGTGTGAGGCTACACTTTCTTTGTAGTAATCTGACAGTATATTCCGTCTTTTGCATACATTGCATGGATATATACCGCTCATCTGTATATGCACACACCCTTTACATTCTTCTGGAGCAGTCAGTTCTGATATGTAATACCAAACATCTCTTCCTCTTATTTCTGGATGCTTACTGATATAATCTTCTATGTCTGAATCTGTTATAGTTCCAGATGATAACAATGCGTCTATTTCTTTCTTCCATTCCGCTTTTTCCATAATTTCACCTCTGTTTTTCTAAATCCTCGATTGCTTCAAACGGCACATATACCGTATGGCACAGGACAAAATGTCCGTAATCATTCCTGTGACTTTCAAATTTCCAGATTCGGAATCCCGGAAGATATTTCTTGTATAATTTTTCCAGGTTCTTTCTATTTTTATCTGTGTCGAGTAATTCGTCATGGAATTGATCTTCAAAAATGTCCCAGTCTTCTCTTTTGTTGATTGGAACAATTCCCCATTCGTCCATATATTTCCTGCATTCTCTTGAAACACAACTGCAAGATGGTTCTTTTTCCAGTTCCTGTGTGACTGTATACAGGAACATTTTCTGTGTGATCCTTTCCTGGGAGGCGTAATGGAATCCTAATGAGGAATACCAGACACGGAATATATCATCTAAGTGATTTAATTTTTCCGACAGTTCATCTGCGGTAATTGTTTTACTTCGCTCTGTTAGACTTGCCTGCAGTTGCTCCCGCAATGTCCGAATCTCTGTATAACGCTTTTCCCGTTCTTCAGCAATTACTGAATCATATTCAAGAATGCCTGACAGGTCTGTAAAATATGACTCGTATAATCCCATGTGAGTCTTTACATTTTCCTCAGACAATTTATCATCATTTATTAGCTGACAAAAGAACTCTAATGACTGATACAAGTTTGTCAGGCATGTTAGTGCTTTTTCTTTTTGATCTAGTTGTAAATCTCTCATTTCTATTTTTTCTCTCATTTTTTCTTCTCCTTTAAAAACGAACTGCTTACCATTTTCCTGTATACAGGGTCTTTCCATCTTCTGAAAATATGACTCCCAAATTACGTATCCTCGTCCTTTTTGTATTCGTACCTCGTCGGTATTGAATACATTTCTGTTCTAAGAGATATTTGATCACTTTCTTATTTCCTTTTTCCGGAAAGGAAACATCTACGATTGGATTCGCACCGTGAAGTGTCATCGTTCCATGGTTTACATGAGCTTCCGGAATGAATTCCTTAATATATCCCTCTGCCCTTGCATATAAATAATCCCAGTGAAGCCTCACACGACTAAAGTCGCGTGCTTCCCCTTAAGCGTGTTTTACACACGTAGCCTCTTTAGAAGGCGGGGACTACATTTCTACAGATACAGCCGGAACTCAGAAGTCTTATGCAGCTAAGGACATAAGCTCCGCATTCAGGCTAATGAACGTAGCGAATGTGCAGGTGCTTCTCTTACTGCATGGAGGAACTTTTGCCTCCATGAGCAACCTTGAATTCGCATCCAAGGATTTTAAGATCTCTCTGATAAAATATCTTGCCCCGATGTTATAAGAGGCAGACAAATCACAGTTATAAATTTTGCCATTTGGAAATCGGCAGAGTTCATATGTGTTAAACCCGGCTTTCTGGCCGCGAAGAACAGTACCACTACCGTCATAGGCAAGACGGGAAGTTCCCCACGCACAGATCCGCCTGATATGCATGCCGAGGTGATGCGCTTTGTTCGTCACGATTGCCTGGACTTCCTGGCTCCGCCACAGCTTTAACCGCTGCTTCTTGGAACCTCGGACTTTTCCGTTTCTGTCTAAGTGTTCGAACACGATCGTATCTGCATTGTAGAGTACGGCAGTATCTATGATGAATTTCGCTGTTTTGACAGAAATATCGTGGTTGATACCTTTGACTTTCGCCCATAATCTTGGCATCTTTCGGTTCCCGTACTGCTGTGCTTTCTTGATCCGGTTAATGCTGTGCGTCAGATGGTCTGTTTCTTCGGAAAGTTTACAAAAATGTCTTCCGAGAATAGTGCCATCGGCACGCATCACACTGACTGTTGCAGCGGTATTGATCCCAAGGTCTACAGCAATGATCGTTTGATTCCATATATCGGTATTGCAAAGTTCCACTTCTTCCATGAACGGAAAATCTAAGTGCCATTCATGTCCGCGCTTCTGAAGTGTCGGCGTACACATCTTTCTGTTGGCACACCTGCGATTGATATAATCCATGTCAGATTTTCGGAACTTAATATGCAGCCAGTCCCAGGTATTGCGGATATAAACTTTGATCTTTGCTTCATAGGTCCCGGTCGGCTGATACATGTTCCCACGATACATGCATGGATAGATGTATCCGGCTCTTGGAAAAGAAGGCTTGTGTCCACGGACCTTTGGATCTTCCGCTTCCCAGTTGGAAAGATTGCTTTTGTAAGAGGAGACTTTTCCAAGTGCCTCATTGATTGCAGCTCGCCGGATATAGCTTGGAAGCTTGTAGAACTTTTGATCAAAATCGTATTTGACATCTGGATGCGCAGCCGTGACATGGACCAGTGATTCTACATAAGTAAGCCGGCGTTTGCCTTTTAGTGGTAAGATCTGTTCCCATTCATTCAAGCAAACACCAATCAGGAAGTCGGCAGCATGACGGTAAACTTTTACAGTCTTTTTAAAGATTTGATTGTAAGTTTTGATCTTAACTCCATAAGTTGAAATGATCTTCATGCCACGCCTCCTTTCCTGATTTATCTTGTCTTCTGGCTGTTGATATATTGTGTGACCTGGTCCAGTGTCCGGTCGCTTACGGTAGCAACAAAGTAAGATGGGTTCCACAGATGTCCGCCCCAGAGCTGTTTCTTGATCTCCGGGGGCTTCAAACATCTTATTTCTCCTTCCAAATAATTCCCTTTTTCTTCGCAACGGCTCCTTTTTCTGTGATGATACTTTCTTCCTGCATCTTTGTAAGGATATCCAGTGCCATATTTGCAGGAATATGGAACCGGTTGATCAGCTTTCCTGCATTGACCACGCCGCATTCCTCTGCCATTTTCACAGCTGCCCGATACTGCGCCTGTGTGTACTTCTTTTTCCTGGAAGTCTTTTTGACTGGAATATCGGTCTGTAGTAATGCAGACTTCTTGTTCTTTTTTTGTATGTTTTTAACTGGTTCAGAATCTTTGACCGGACTCTTTGCTTTTTTCTCCAGTTCTTTAGTTTTTGGTTTTGTTGTGGTCTCAGTTTTTTTTCTATCCATTTTGTTTTTGACCGTGGTTGGTTCCGGTACAGTCAGGGGAAGGTCGATCTGACCTGGGACCTGGTTCTTTTTCCTTGGCATATATACCACCTCCGTTAGAATGTGATATAATGATAGCAAAACTATCATTAACTATTTTTTTTGCAAATAATACAGTAGTGTACTACATCACAGTGAACTCTCCGGTTCTGATATTTATTGCAGCGTTGGTATCCAGGCCATGAACCGCACCACAGTCCGGGCATATCCATTCCCGTAAGCGTGGATCCAATGACAAAAGAATTATCTCTGAAGAATATGGAATTATTTCTTCTTTTTGCCAAAACTCCTAACAAATTATATTGTGGTAAAATATAATTATAAAAAATAAAACTATTGAAGCGTGGCATCCAGAATGATATATTTAAGAGTAGTAATGGAGGTAAATTATGTTTGGAGTAAAATTTGAAAATGATAAAATTATGATTGTTGAAAAAGGGAACGAATCAGAATTATTAAAGCAAGGGTATGACACTTTTGACAATTACGAATTTGCTAAAACAAGAGGAATGGTATTAGAAAGAAAAGCATTACGAAAAGAATTCCTATCTTTTTCTATTGATGAGCTTGATTCTGATCGTGCAAAAGAGATAGAAAAAAGAATTTGGGGATGTTTGGAAGATTATACACCAGGAATGCATATTGAACATAGAAAATCAAATCTACAAAATACAAAATGTGAGTAATTTAAAAAAGAGGTCATCCGTACAATAGGACGATCTCTTTTTTGGTTAATTGGTAGCTTTCTCTTCTCCATATATTTTCGATCCATCTGCCGTAAAATAGATATTGGCATAAATCAAACGTACTCCATTCACAGTAGTTCCGCGAATACGGCGAAAACAAGCTTTCTTTTGCAATAGATCCAATTCCTGTTTATGCCCTTTTGCTGGAAAATGAACGGTTACTGCAGGTCTGCCATCGAACAGTAATCGCACTCTGGTATGAATCATTGTTTCTGGGATATACTGGCGCATAAATTCATCTGCTTGTCTGTATAAATCTGGCCAATTGTAATCATCCATTTTTTTCTTTGCTATCATAAAATCCCTCCATATTTTGAAATTTCTTCTAATTACCATGGGATTACCCATTTGTCTACTGGTGTGCCTTTTTTACAATCTATATAATGATTATCTTTGGCTGCAACAACTCTTTCGTAAATTCCTGAATGCATCAGAACATCAAAGAATCCTGTATCATACATACTACCAAAGGACGTTTCGATTTTTGATATGGCTACGTCTTCTATCTCAACATCACCAGTTACATTAATGGTATATGTACCCTCTTTGAGTTTTTCCTGCTCGGTTGGATTATGATTGATTCCATAAATCTTGATATAAAATTCATTTGCTTTTGTAAACATTGTATGGTAAGAATAAATTTTACCAGGATAATCAGTTAAAGCCATCTTATATCTGTCACTGTTTGGTTTAAATTTTACGCAGAGATCAATACGATTCGTATATTCATCTTTGTAAAGTTTGTCAAATTTTACTTTTACTTTGATATTTCCATTCTTATCTAGCTTATAGCTGCAGTATTTATCCCGATCCTTGTTTTTGAACATCAGTTTTTCTTTATTCTCCAAATACTTTACTGCAAAATATTCTTCACCCCATCCTTGAAACTCTTTTTTGAGAATAAAATCAGACCCAAAAAACTCACTATAAGTAATGATATTATAAATATTTCAATAAAATTATGCTTCTTATTTTTCTGCTCCTTTGTTATTTTTTCTTTATTTGTCATCACAAAACCCTCCACATATTTTTTTGATTCACTGTACCTCTTTTGCAAATTTTTTTGCCCTCGTATCAGTTAGTCGATGGTAATTATGTTTCAATCTCCATTCGGATAAATCGACTTGCCACTCTGGATACAATTCCATATATTTTTCTAACATTTCTGCTTCTTCTATTTCACGTTCCCGGATATAATCTAATGCAGCATTGAGGTATCTAATGCTATCTGCGTATTCCACAGACTCTCCTGCACGTTTCCAACCTCCCATCTTTTTATTCTGAATGGCATATTTGAGATATACGGAATTGAGAAAAGTCAGATTTAGGTACTCAGACTGAAAGATTTCCATATTAGCTCTGGAATCAGTCTGTTCTCCGTAATAATTATAATTATTTTTTTTGGCTGATATAAAAGTGTGTGTTTCTGTTTTCAAAAATTCTGTATGGTCATATACCAAATAATAACTTTCTTCATGATTACAGCTATGATAATCAATGTACTCATCATTGCAGCGGTTTTTGTAAGCATCAGAACAATATTTACATACTTCCTCTATTGTCATTTTCTTATTATGTAAGATATTATTTGTGAGCGTAATTGGAGATTTTTGGTATCCAAGGAAATCCTCTGTTTTTTCTGTAATCAGTTCCATTTTTGCTTTATCATCTACATATTTCCAGTTTTCACGTACCAATAGCTTATATTTCCGGTAGATATTCTGATATATATAATCCGTGTCAATCAAGTTGATTGGTACGATTTTTCGATCAGGGATAAATGCATCATGTGTTCTGTTCTTTTCGCCTCTTCCGCGATCATTATTCCATCGATCATAGCGTGTTGTAAAATGATCGTCACGCGTAATGGATAAAGTAGTAAGTATCATATCGCCTTTTATCAACGGTCTATCTGTTCGCTGTACGATATCATTAAATGTGCCATATCTGGTATCTTCTATCCAGCCGTCTGCCATAGAGAGGATGATATATGGGTTCTTTCCGTTCATGGTCATTTCTCCTGGGATTTGAATCAGATTACGGTCGTGAATAACACCACGTAAAATGTTGAAAATGAAGTACCTGGAGGCTACCTCTTCTTTTGTAGAATTTTTATGCATATCTTCTTCATCTATGATCTGATTTTGTACCGGCCGATAAAATGCATTTCCATCCGGAAGCTGAATGCGTTCCTGATCTGTCCAGCCAAGCCACAGGTTTTCTCCGTCTCGAATCAGTATTCCGATGGTCTTACCATGGTATGTTTCGTAATTATCCAGTGTATTCGCAATCATTGGATGGTCAATTTTGTAACTTCCTGTTTTTGAAATTTTAAGCAACGAAACGCATTTTTCCCCTGGTGCGAAAATTTCCTGTAAATCTTTTCTCGCAGCCAATAATTTTTCAAACATATTAAGGCTCTCAGAATTTCCATCATATCCATATATAGAAACCCACTTTCCAAGCTCTTCATCTAAATATCGTACTTTTTGGTAGATCACGACAGGTTCTTTTTCAGGTGCATGTTTTCCTTTTGTGATTGGAAGAAAATTAATGACTTCACCCATGTAACAGCGAATGCTGTATATTTCAGTATCCATCAGATATAACTGATTTTCCAGGTTTTTTTTCTGCTCTTCTAGTTCGGCTTTCTTTTCTTCAATCTGAACCATATAATTCTTGTATTTCTCTTCAATTTCATGGCGAATCCGTTCCAGCTCCTGCTGCTTCTCTTTTTCAAGATTCTGAATCTCCTTTCGCTTTTCTTCAATTTTTTTGCACTCTTCATGAAGCTGGTCAGACACGTCCGAACGGCTCATTTTATCAATAATCTGTAGATCCGTTCCAGTGGATGAAACAGATGCATTCCCGGTAAGTTGCCTTTTTAGCTGTCCAAAAGGGATATGTTCCATATTGGCATATACTTCCGTTTCAACAGTATCTGCAGGGACAGCTACAGTCAATGATCCGGAACGAAGTACAGCTACATTTTCTGCATAGAAGAGCATTTCCCATTTTGCTGCTATCGAAAGTAGATATTCTTGATGTTTTTTTATTTCTTCAACGATTTTTTCATTTGGGATTGCGATTGGTCCATTTTTTAATTCACCGATTTTCCGCATGCAGTTCCAGACAATGGCTTCCACTTCATGTGGTACTTTATAGCGAATATCCAGATACCAACTATCTTCCGGGTGCTCTTTTGCATTGATAGTTTCTCTTTGTACATATTCTATGTATTTATTCCACAATAGCTTTGCTTTTCCGATTACTTTCATATCTTAACCTCCCTTACTGTTCTTTCATTATATCATTCCTTTAAGTATGTATTTTTTTTGCAAATAGTGCAAAAAGATCCCCTGCTGCCATGCGGAGCCATTCAAAACTAACGGCAATCGGTCCTGCTGCCATGCCTGATGGACTTGCTTCGCGAAAATAAGCGGCGGTCAATCATAAAAAAAGCCTCATTAATAGCAATGTTATTAAGAGACTTTCTTTTTTATGGTTAATGTGACATTAACATATTAATCAGGAAATTCCATTCTTCATACATTTTCTCTTTTCTCCTTTGTTACCTGGTTCTTCCATGGTTTCCCATTATATTGATTCTCTTTTCTATTGCCTGATTCCATTTAAGTAGAACTATCCAAGTCATTTGGATACACTGTGCAAATTCTTATCAAGCCTCTCATAGGCCATATCTCATTCCATTTCCTTCCTATATGCCTTGTACAATTTTTCAGAAGTATTTTTTAGAAGATCCTCTAACTCAGCATAATCTTTGTTCCAGATACAGACCAAGAATGGTGCTTGGAATCCATTATAGTATTCTGCGTAGAACCGAGCATCGCTGTACTTATACGGAGGCGCAGTGATCTCGATTCTCTCCCAGTCTTCTCCCGCTACACCAAATGATGCTTCTCCATTTCCAGACGTTTCAACGGCATCTTCGAATGCCGAAACAGCTTCATTTAGTTCCGAATTATTGCTATAATATTTTTCAGCCATAAACATGACAAGTTTTGTAAATTTTCTGTTTTCATCATACATTGATATCACCACACATTGTTCACAATTCACTTTTCTTATATCACTCGGAAATTCTTTCTTCTTACAAAGATCGGAGCTTCTTTCTCGTGATAAAATGCCTCTATGTTGCAAGTCATAGTGTCAAGATTGATCCAGTTAATACGAATTACTTTTAACCCGATAGTTCTTCCATTTTCTTCTATATTAATTATTGCGCCAGGTTTGATCACTGGTGTTTCGGCATCAGCTAAAATAGTAAAAGAAAAATTAGTCCGGAGCATTTTCCCTCTAGGCTCTTCCAGGTAATAGAGGCAGTTATTTTTATTTTCTATAATAATATCATTTTTATAATTTATTCTATTTTTGCAAAAGAGATGGCATAAAGTCATCTCTTTTCTTTTGTTGAAAATTTTCTTCTCCTTTGTTACAATAATTCCATTTTAGACAAGTCCGCAACTCATTAATACAGCAATGAAAACCACAATTAAAATAATTGCCGCCAATATTAACTTTGCTCCACATTTAGCAAGCCCTTCATTCTCATTTTTTATTCCAGCTATAGAACAGAATATTCCTGTTATAAACAAAGCAAAAATAATGATAATAGGCCATTTGTAATCGCAAATAAAATTGATCATATCACAAATAAAAACATCTAAAATATTCATTGTTTAAATTTTCCTCTTTCTTCTTTTCGTAATAATAATATCATTTTTATAATTTATTCTATTTTTGCAAAAGAGATGGCATAAAGTCATCTCTTTTCTTTTGTTGAAAACAAATAATGCGTCCTTATAAAATAAGATCGATTAATGTATCAAGGTCTTTTTCGTCTAAAGTACAAGAAATTAGCGATGAAGATTCACAGCTATTTCTTTTCAAATAGGCAATTACAGGAAGTCCAGCAAGCGTTGCTATTGTATGTGAAACGTGTTGTGATGCTTGAGATTCTTCTAAAACATCGGCTGTGATAGCACGTTTATAATTGTTAAAATCTTCCTGTCTAAGCGTATAATCAGAATACTTTTCCGGTGAAAGCTCCTCTGATATTCCATTTCTTGGCGTTCGACTGTGGTAATATAAAGGATATATATCTTCATCCTGAATTCCGAGATTCAGTACGATATCCACTTCAGAATAATTTGAAGTTTCAGCTACAAATTTTGCTGTATATCCTTCAATGTTCATATACCATAAAATACTGCAGATTACATGATCTTCGAATGTTCTCGCTCGACCATTCTGGTACATTTTCAATATCCAATCGCAACAGGATGCCAAGATATTGTGGGGAGCATTTGTTTTAAAAACAAAGCCAACAGAATTGTTTTGTTCATACGCTTGCACAAGAATCATGCGAGATTCTGCCTCGACAGCATCCATTTCATCTTTCAATTCTAGCATATCACATGATTCTTCTGACATGACGTCTGTTTCTTGAGAAGATTTTTTATTTATTTCTACACCTTTCGACTTATCCATATCTTTTGTGCTTGGTGTACAAATAAAAAGGTTTGGATCCGCATATGGGTATTTTTTCATAATATCTTCCATAGCTTCTTCTGTAGAAATGTTAAGTTTACTTTCCAATAAGATAAGAGGTACAGGAAGTTTCACATACTCCTGAAATTCACCGGAAAGATATTTTTGTAAAAGCATATCTATGGTGTTCTTGTCTTCTTTAAACATTTCCATTGCATTGAAATAGACATCTACTTGATTCCATTTTTTGCATTTATCTTTTGTGTTCTCCATTTTCAATTCCTCCAATTGTAAATTTATTTTATTTCATTTATCAATATGAAAGAAATAGACAAAAAATATATGGCAAGTTATACAAAATTACACTACTCTCAAACTCAACACTGGATGCCACTTTTTCTGGATTGGCTTTGTACCCATACAAAATTACACTACTCTCAAACCTGTGACCGCCACATAAGACCAGACCCACAGCTTTGTACCCATACAAAATTACACTACTCTCAAACCTCAAACAAACTGGTGTACTTGTTGTATCATTTACAATATGAAAGATTTTTCTAATTTGTAATGCTTTTTACAAAAAAATTGCTGCCAAGAGTAGTAAATCCTCGATAGCAGCAACTTTTTAATTTATGAATTCAATATAGTTACGATTGACTTTTTTTTAGCCCCATTCAACTAACGCTTTTCTATTGTCCTCATCTGTTGCAGCAAAGTCATATTCTACTTCGCCGCATTCCTCGTTGCAGATATCCGACATTTCACGGAAGAATGGATTTTCACCATTTTCCAACATGCGGATTTCTTCCTGAGTTGCCTCAAATTCCTGAGTGACACTGATGGATTTCTCCAAAGTCACACTAACTGATGTTGTAAATTCGACTTGTTCTTGTTTGAAATCCACGTAAAAGTCAACTTCATTATTACAGCCTTCCACGCCACAGAGTTCACTGGCAGCAGGGCATCTGCTAACCCTGGCCTCTTCCAATTCCTTTACATATTTTGCACGGCATCCCGGACAGATTGCAGCCCATGGTTTTTCAGAGTTATCTGTCGGTTTGTGAAAATCCTCGAATCTAATTTCTTTTCCGGATGTTGTTCTGTAAATCATTTTCATAGTAATTATTCTCCTTTTTTTTCGCTGCCTTTTGTCAAATTTTCGATTATATCCAAGATCCGTAGAATATGCTCCCGGCATACATATGAATCTTCGAGCGTTTCACAGTATTCATCAAGTCCATCACATGCACGTTTTGCCTCTTCATGGATTTCTTTTAAAATTTTATCGTCATTAATCGAGATATCGTTTTTTTTGTACCATTTCTTTTCAAAATCCTGAATCTTATTCATGATTTCAGGATCTACATCATAGGCAGACTTTGCATTTTCAATGCAGTCCTGTAATACTTTTGCTTCCTGCAATACCTTTAACCTACCATCAATCACTTCAAGCTTATAGGAAGTAAAGGTACGGTAGTTGGCGATCAGGAAATTGTTCCCATCCCGGTTCACGATATGATCATCACTGTCGAAAAGTTCCAGATATTCTAATACCATACTTTCGTAGGAATCTTTCTCCGTTCGCATATCAGGCACTATTGGTCTTGACTGGATATAAGGACGGATATTAGGCTCATCATAACTTAGATGGTGTTTGATCACATATTCATTCAAGGCAAGGAACATATCTTTTTCCAATACCTCCTGCCAATCATCGGCATGCCAGTTGATATGGATATCATTGTCGATGTAATTATCAGATACCCAATCATCATCCCGCTCGCCCTGTTTAATGCAGACAAAATACCCAAGAATTGGGCGTTTGTCCTCTGAAAAACCAGTAATGATTCCAGTCTGCTCATAAGTTGTGATATTTAGTTCTACATCGACATGACCAATCTCCAGAACAGCAGCTCCACGATATGGCTCGCCGTTCTCACAGGTCGCAGACATGTAACCGTGGCGGAGATCATCGATCAGTGACGGCAGTTCGTTGAGCGTAAAGAAATAATCTTTCCGTTTTTTTGCCTGCTCAAAGGTCAGTCCATAAAGACTATGTTCCTCTTTCCAATTCTCAAAGCTGTCTATAAGACCAGCTCTGCGGATTGCCGATAAGTCTGCCGCTGACATCATAAAATTTTTTTGTTCGCAGTAATTGTGGACCATCTCAAGTTCTTCCTTACAGAACAGCTCATCATCTTCTATAGCTGAAGACAATCTATTAATCATTTCTCCTAAAGACATTTGTTTTGTTGTACTCATTTTTTCTCCTTTGTTAACTGTGTTCTTCAAATTGCATCTCGATGGGCGCCTACACGCCCACCATTCTCTGTGACGAGGATTACTTTTCAGGTAGCCCTACTCGTAACTTATTCCATCTTCTATAACAAAGACGTAATCTCCATCACGTAATGCATTTGCGATTCCATGGAATTCTTCTGTAGTCATGCAGAAAATATCATGGTCATCTGCATCAGAAACCCCGTTCCGTTCATAATTTCTTACAAAGGAAAGGAATCTTGCATATGCGTTTCCGTATTCCAGGTCCTGTTCCAGGATTACAAATCCTTCACCGTCCAGAATCCAGGCATAAAACACATTTTGGCCATAGCCGTCGCATGTTGTGACAGCATTGTAAATGGAACCACATAATACATCATCAAGATCTAACTTTCCTTTGGTATAATCCTGCAACATTTGGATTTTATACCGTTCTCCGTTTTCCATCCATCCGAGAAAATAGAATTCTCCGTTTTCAATACGGATGGATACAATATCATCGTAATTAAAGTTACTGTTTTTAAAAGTTTCGTCGCTAATTCTTTTCATCATATATCCCCATTTTTGCAATTATTCTCTAATACCATCGATAAGAAAGGCATGTAGATCAATGTTGTCTTTTAAGTCATCTGGATCAACATAGAAAGCATTTGCAATTTCTTCCCATGCGCTAGATGTCATGTCACCACGGTAAAGATTTAATATGGCAGGCTGTGGTTGGTTTACAATGTCTTGCATTACCGTTCGAAGCATGAATGCATTTTCGCCACACTCTTCCAACTCCATACATAATTCACTGGTGATTCTGTCGTGGTCTTCTTCTGTATACTTATCATATGGGGCATAAAACCGATCCCATATTTTATCTACAAGAGCTTTGTTGTCTTCTAATGGAATTGGTATCAATTGGTTTAAATTGAAGTCAGGCTCGAACCAGCAATGATCCGAAATATCCGGAACATCGACAATCATGTGATCTTCAAAGATCGCTTTTACCGTTCCAATGTGCTCTTTTACAGGGGTAAATGGATCATCGTTAGTTACATATTTTACTTTTTGACCTACATTAAAATCAGAAAGCTTTTGCTCTTTTTGTGAAAGCTCGTCTTTATTTTTGTCAAGACTTTTCTGTTTACTTAATTTTGCTCCGTAAACAGCATCATTAAAATTTGTACTTAGCGAAAGCAAAGCATCTTTTTTCCATTCTGCTTCCGCGATTAGATCACTAATGCTGGAAGGGCATCCATATTTTCCTCTGCATGAAATATAAGGTTCTACCTCATCATCGATATCAAAAGTCAGTGCCCGCTGCTCAAGCGCATCTACAAAACTTTCTATGCTTCCGTTGAACCAAATAGTCTCAGTCCAGTCTTCTCCTTCGGGCGTTGACTGACCGAACTCCAGGTAACATTCGCCATTCTGCCATTGTGTATCACCCAAAAGAACAAAATCGTTTTTTTCTAGTATATCTTGGATACAATCCTGGGTTTCTTTGGGTTCCATATATCCATTTGCAATCATATCTTTTAAATAGATCTCTTCTGGGTAGGCAAATGTTTTATAGCCGTCTTCAAATTCAATTTCCCACGAAGGTAAAGAGCACAAATCAAACTCTGTTCCTTCTTCACAACGCCCAATTACTTTGAAAGGCTGTCCGACATATTTTTTATCAGGCGTATCAAATGGTGTCCAAAATTTATCTGTGAATCCATCTGTTTCGTATGCATCATAACAATCTTTCAAAAAAGCCCTTTCTCGTTCTGTATCCATTTCTTCTCTTGATTCTGGGTATTTCTTGTTTAATTCGTCAAATGTCATGTTTTTCTTCTCCTTTGTAATTCTTATTTTCCAATCCAAATACGGAATCCACGAAATTCATAGGTTTCATCCGGGATATCTTGAGTGACAATGAGAGAAATGTAATCAAGCAGCCCTGATTCTTTGTAATCCCACTCAAATTCTTCACTTGCGGGTTTTGAGATAAAGCCAATAGCAGAGCAATCACAATCATTGACTTGAAGCTCCATCGGGAAAAACGAAGAATTGTTTTGCAATTTTTCCATTAAATTTGTTACATCCTCTTTGAGCATTCCATTATCGAAACACTTTTTAATGAGTACAATATCGTACTCCTCTTTTTTGTCATTTTTTGAATTCATATTTGTTTCCTCCTTTTATGATTTATGATTCATTTGCAATATGAAAGAAATAAATAAAAAAAATCTGTTGCCACGGCCGGGAGGCTATGACAACAGATCAATAATGAATTCAAATTACTATTAATTGAAGATTATTCATAAACATATATCCGCACTGGATAGTCACCGTTTCCGTATGTCGTGTCAAACATCACTTTGTAATGTTCAGACATAAGCGGTTTTAGTAAGTATCTGTGCTCACATCCACAATTTGGAAATTTTTTCAGGTAATCTTCCATTTCCCAGTTGCATCCCTTTGGAAACCTTTCACCTAGCCAATCAACGATTTCGTCTACCCCATGGCAAACGATTTCATCGAGTTTTTTGATTTGATCCTCATGGTCAAACCATCGTCCATACCACCGACCACTAAAATATAATCGATAATAGCCAAGGTAGTTATTGGAGGCCTTCAAATCAGATGTATCGGATTCTGATTCAAATCCCAACATACATCTTTCTCGATTAATGTAATTTTTCAGATCTACAGAATCCAATTCTCGCGGACACCGAAATAACTCTTGATTTTCTTTTCCCTGAAATTCTCCATAAACAATAGAGCACTTTTGGGTCTGAATTAATTCTTTCATACCATTTCTCCTTTGCGTTGGGTTACTTTTACGTTATTGTTATTCGTTCTTTAGATCACTTTGTCTTCGCAGTCACACATGCACATTAACATATTGTATAGCTTTGGAACACTTTCCTTTGCCCTGCTTAGATCTTCTGCAATTTCTTCATTGTCACAAACAAGATCATCTTCTTCTAAATATCCCATTTGCAAACACCATTCAACAAATTTTAAAGTTTCATTTGTCTTCTTTTCTGAATTATGTTTTACAAGATTTGGCATTTTGATTTGGATGATTTCTCCGTCAATAACAACCGCATCCACGGGAATGCACGATTTGCGAACTTCTAACATATCTTCAAATCCATTTGCTTCGGCCAAATTTTTGGCTTCATGTGCTTTCTCTTTTGTTGTACACTGAGCAAAGACTTTGCCTTCTAAGTCATCGATGCCCGTCACTTCCCAGAGATACATTAAGGCATTATCTGTTTTTTCATTCAATTCACAGGATCCCGTAATCAGATCTGCTAATGAATTTTTTATTTCTGTTAGTCTTAGATCATCTTCTGGAGAAATATCACCGACCTTGATCCGATTAGCATCTTGATACTTTTCGAAAATGTTGCTGATGTTCTCACTGATTACCTCTAATAATTCTTCTTTGTTCATATCTTTCCAATTTTGCATAACATCACCCTAATCCATTTCTTTTATCACAAAATCAGCAATTTCTTTTCCATACTTATCACAGAGAAAAGCTTTTGCAAGCTCCCATTCCTGTAGATTTTGCGATTTTGTAAAAAGCTTATCAGCATCCTTGCGGCATCGTTCCTCTGTCAGATCACCATTTCGTAATTTACAGAGCCTCTGGTCAATTTCGTTTACACGCCTCATGAGCTGTCTGCGTTGCGCATCAAGCTCTTCTGCATAAGTAGCTGTTTCTAACATATCGTGGATTACAGGCATACCGAACTGTCTGTAAATGGATGATATCTGTTCTTTGCCAGATACTTCACTGATAGATGGGTGCCAAATATAGACTGTTTCAACCACGTCATAATCTTCATTTGATACAGTTTCGCCAACGATTTTTTCAAATTCTTCTTTCATCATAATGCAATATCCTCCTTACTATTTTTTAGATGCGTTATTCGAATACAGGATATGCATTCAAGTGATTCATATCCAAATAAGTCGCGGCCGTTTCTGCATCAATTTCTCTAACTGCTATCACATACGGAAGATCTGTTGCTTCCAACGCAGGACTGCAAAATTTCTCTGCTTCTTCAAATGACGGTTTTCTTCTGCCGAGTACACAAACGCTTACCTGCCCAACCAGTTCATCCGTATTGTCCAATTCTTTGGATCGAGGATTGTCATCCAGTTCAACCTCAAAGAACTTGATTGGGAGCAATTCTTCGTGGAGCTTTTTTGAAATGGTTAAAATTTCGTGTGTCAGAGTAGTTAGTTTTGGGCAAGTTGTTCCATCAAATGGAATTGGTGGTAGATTACTATATGTGCCAGCCTTGATTTCTCTTATACGTTTCTGACATTTTTTCAATAAGTATAAAGTTTTTTCGAGTTCTTCGATGGTAAGATTTGTACCATCTGAAGAGCTTAGTGACATCTTCAGGTTTGAATTCATATTTTTAATTCCTCCTTTTTTCTTTTCTGTGATTTCATTTGAAATATGAAAGATAAAAAGAAAAAAATCTGCTGCCGGTTCTGAGTAAATATTGAAGCAACATTATATACAAGAAAATCCTGCCGTCATAATCAATCGATTATGGCAACAGGATTCAGTAGAATTCAAATTATATTTTTTCTTTTTAGCGAAATCTTATTTCGACTACTTTACTGCCACATCTTCTTTTTCCTGTTTTTCCTGGTCTTCCAAAAAAAACAAATGACAGAATATACCGCAGTCAAAGGATATTTCATCCTCTTTTCGCCCGCGTTCCGGATCCAGTTCATCGAGAAAGACACCGTTGATACAACTATGACCGATTTCTCTTTCCAATTCGGCCATTGTCTGGAATACTTCCGGGAAATATTTGCGGATCTGATTCCAGTACCACATGCCTCCCTTGACACATCCAATACAATTGTTATTCTGAAATCCCATATCATATGTGACAGGACGCTTAACATGTAATCGTGCTGTGATCGCATGAGCATCCTGTTTCGTCAGATTTTTTTCAATCAATGGAAATTCATGTTTGAATTCCGGCATAGCTTCACAGATGCGTTCGGCTCTGCGCCGTTCATCCATATCAAATCCCCATACATATGTGATCTGGTATTCCCTGTGTTCCATTTCCCATTCTTTACGAACTCTTTTCTTTAGAATTTCCGTACATTTTGCGCCACTTGGACCGTTGATATACCGGAACTGACGAATCACATTTTCTTTATTCCGGTAAGGAGATTTAAAGATCTGGATTTCTTTTCCAAGTATTTTCTCACAGTCTTTAATAAAACGCATACTGTCTGGATGCTGGTTCTCAATATCGATGTAAATGTAAAGATCAATAGAGTCTCTTTTTAAGTATCCGGCAATAAAACTGGATACGCCTGCAGATAACCAACATACTTTTAATTCTTTTTTTGACATAACACCACGCTACAAATCCATATGTATCGTGGATAAAGGCTTCACGCTTCCCATGCTACTTTCGATATGGCTTTCACAACGAGTTCCCACGCATATCTTATTTCACGCAACTGTCAGCCCTTTTGTTCTTGCTACTTTTCACGCTTTAGCAGTCAACCTCGGTTTACCGAGGACTTGTTATTCCTTTCTGTAAATAGTTTGTATTACGGGATCTTGATAGATTTTCATATCATACACTCCCTGTTTCTGATAGATTGGAACATTACAGATATTGAATGATCTCCTCCTTTCTTCTGTATAATTTGTTCTACATAAAGAATGCATGAATTCAAAAGAAATAAAGCCGGATGCATAAAAGCATTCCGGCTCTTTTCCTCTATGGAGTTCTATTTTTGTAATATGTACTGAATGGATAACGGATTCCTTCCTTTCCATTCTTGCCTGCAATCGCTTTCCACTTCTGCTCAAACAATTTCTGAACGTCATATGGAAGCCCTTCGTCAGCGGTCTGCTTTACAGAATATTTCCAAATATCATCAACAGTAATAATATCTAAAATAGGATCAGATGACGGATCACAGGTAATTCCATTTTTACGGTGGATCATAAAGCGCACCTGCTGTTTTTTACTTACTGTCATATAGAAATTCGATGGAATGTAATCACTTCCCTCTAATCCAGATTTATAAATTCCAGGCAGATAGAAGCCAAGTTCCGGTAATGGATTCTCTGGATGAAGTTCAACAAGTTGAAAACGTTCGTATTTCTGATAGTTATCCCGCTGCTCTTTCGTCATTCCAAGCCCGATTGCTGCTTCTTTACATAACGGGAGCTGGATAGATTCATCAGATATATTCGTAAGTTTCAAAATAGATCCGTTTACCTTCACTGCTCCAGAAGTTTTCCCTTCTGAGAATAACAAGGTATCTGGATAAATCTGCATCCATAAGAAGTCCTTCGGAAGGACATACCCAAGAGGCAGATTCAGTTCTGCACCTGGGGAAAGAACAAGCATTGCATTGATTGGGCTGTAAACCGCAAGCGCACTTTTATTCTCTGTTTCTACAATTTGTGGTTCATGAAGTCCTTCCCATTCCGCATGAAAACGATCAAGATCCGATAAATATTTTTCATATGCATTTTTTGAAAGAAATTCTTTTAAAAGAGCTTTCTGACAAAGATACCATTCCAGTTCACTTACTTTATTATAAATTGACATAAAATGCCTCCTGTTTTTTATTTTATCGGCATGGATATAAGAAAAAATGAAGACGTACAATGTCCATGCCGGTTATTTAGTGAGAAAGTGATTGCAACCAATCAAACAGAGAGGATTCTTCACTTTGTTTGATATAGAAAACTGAATAGGGGGTTCATGACGTTTATTCACTCTCTCATATATAGTGTGACAGAAAGCTTATCCTAATCGGATAATGCCTCTGTTCTGACTGCACATCCGTCAACCAAAATATCGTTAGAAGTCAGTGGGACTGCCAGATATAATCGTCCGTCAATTCTTTTGGTTTCAACCATATCAGCATAATCACTGTCAATTTCTACTTTTGCAGTACCTGTCTGGATCACCATTTTCTTCGGATTGACCAGATTTTTAATTGTAATGTCATTTTCTTTTCCTACGGTCTTATCGTAGTCTTCGTCAATGTCTTTTACTTGATCCGCATTTAATTCCTTATCAATTACCTGCAGCAGTTCTTTTTTGCTTAACATGCCGGCGGAAGGCAGGTTTTCTTTTTCCAAAGATTTTTCAACTAATTTTGTGTGGATTTCTTTTGCTGTTTCTAATGGCATCTGTTCTTCATGTGCGTGATTTAATGTATCCAGAAACCATTCATGCTCTTCTTTGTCGGACAGCATCATTTCTGATCCAATCAGTTCCTTTAAAAAATCATCCTGTGAATTTTCGGCTTTTTTTGCAAAGTATAATGCATGATGAATATCGGTAGCCCGGTCTGTAAATGCCGGATATAATAAAGCATTAACAGGACTTTTCACCATCCAATCACGCTCCTTATCCAGAATAGCCGGCTTTGTACAGTCGATAGACAATCCGGGTTCATCCAGTTCTACCGGACAGATACAGGTTAAAATATAGGAATACACTTCATCAGAGGCATCTTCCAATTCCTGATCATCGGAAGTCACCCCAGGGATATCATAGAGACCATTTACAACAATGATCAGATAATTTTCAGATGAATCATAGGATCCAATGATGGAATCAAAGAGATCTGTCAGCATACCTTCATCATTCATATGAT
>OFMA01000723.1_pt1 | contig 23809 bp, 27 predicted proteins | sample 1541011 | NCBI WGS metagenome assembly OFMA01 (sample SAMN04209225, study PRJEB22552) | human gut metagenome | biome: gut; material: feces | host: Homo sapiens | place: USA: Oklahoma
GTGAGCGTTTCCGGATTCTTACACAGCCACTGGATCGGTCAACTGATCCTTAACTAATCGGCATTACGCATCAAAGTGCCGTTTTTTCAAGTTCCTTCAGAATGGCTTCAATTTTCTCTATCCACTCAGTTGAAACTCGAGATCTATCTAGGTTTAGCACTATTTTATCGCCCTTGTACAACACTGTCGCTCCAGGAGCAAACTGATGTCGTGAGCTTAAGCTAGTTCTTGATGCAGATGACGTTTTAAGCACTGATGTTAAAAGAGTGATGACTTCTTCAGCTTCAAATATCACTCCTGCTTTTTTCTGCTCGTGAAGGTTAGATGCCTGCTGCTTAAGTAATTCTTCTTTATCTGTAAAAGCTCTTTGAAGTGCATCACCTGACCGGGCAGATAATTCACCGGGATGAGAAAAAAGAGCAACAACTGATTTAGGCAGTTTAGCTGTGTTGATACAGCGGGTAATAATCTTACGTGAAATATTTTCCGCATCAGCCAGCGCAGAAATATTTCCAGCAAATTCATTCTGCAAGCGGCTTGCATAACGCTGGCCACGTTCATAAGCACTTGTTGGGCGATAATCGTTACCCAATCTGGACAATGCAGCCATCTGCTCATCATCCAGCTCACCAACCAGAACACGATAATCACTTTCTGTAAGTGCAGCAGCTTTACGACGGCGGCTCCCATCGGCAATTTCTATAACCCCAGACACTCTTCGACCGAATGCTGGTGTCTGTTGACCTGTCAGTAGAAAAGAAGGGATAAGATCATCCAGGGCGTCTTCGGTAAGCAGTTCCTGGTCACGTTCATTACCTGACCATACCCGAGAGGTCTTCTCAACACTATCACCCCGGAGCACCTCAAGGGTAAATTTCACGTCCCGACCACATACAGGCAAAGTAATAGCATTGCCACGAGCCATAGCTCCTACGCGCGCAATTAACGAATCCACCATCGGTGCAGCTGGTGCCGATGACGAAGTATCTTCAATCGGTTGAGTCTTAAGCGTATGTTTTGGAATGACAGGCGCACGCTTCATTATCTAATCTCCCAGCGTGGTTTAATCAAACGATCAAAAATTTCATTACAGACGGGTTCCCAGATAGAAAGAGCATTTCTCCAAGCACCTGTTGAAGAGCGTTGATCAATAGCCTGTTCAAAAACAGTTCTCATCCGGATCTGACCTTTACCAACTTCATCCGTTTCACGTACAACATTTTTTAGAACCATGCTTCCCCAGGCGTCCCGAATTTGCTCCTCCATCCACGGGGACTGAGAACCATTACTATTACTATATTTGGTAAGCAAAATACGCACATCAGGCTCGAACCCTTTAAGATCTACGTTCTTGAGCAGATCACGAAGCATATCGAAAAACTGCAGAGCGGAAGTGTAGTCGAACAATTCAGCAGGCGTGGGAACAATCAACACATCAGCAGCACATACGACATTAATCGTGCCGATACCCAGGTTAGGTGCGCTGTCAATGACAATGACATCATAGTCATGAGCGGCGGTTTCAATGGCCAGTCGGAGCATCAGGTGTGGCTCGGTGGGCAATTTACCTTCATCAAATTTGCCCATTAGCTCAGTTTCAATGCGGTGCAGAGCCAAACAGGAAGGAATAATGTCAAGCCCAGGCCAGCAAGTAGGCTTTATTGCATAAGTGACATCGTCCTTTTCCCCAAGATAGAAGGGAAGGAGAGTATCCTCTGCATGAATATGAAGATCTGGCACCCAGCCGTGATACATCGATGCTGTTCCCTGGGGGTCGTTACCTTCCACGAGCAGAACACGTAGTCCCTTCAGAGCCAGATCCTGAGCAAGATGAACAGAAACAGAGGTTTTGTAAACGCCCCCTTTATGAGCAGCAACTCCAATCACCGGCGGAAATACGTCTTCAGCACGTCGCTGTCTCGTACCAAACACGTCACGCATATGATTAATTTGTTCAATTGTATAACCAACACGTTGCTCAACCCGTCCTCGTATTTCCATATCCGGGTGCGGTAGCCGGCCTGCTTTCTCGGCATCCCTGATAGCCTGAGAAGATACCCCAACTAAATCCGCTGCTTCGCCTATTCTCCAGCGCCGGGTGATTTTCCTCGCTTCCGGACTGTCATCATTAAACTGTGCAATGGCGATAGCCTTCGTCATTTCATGACCAGCGTTTATGCACTGGTTAAGTGTTTCCATGAGTCTCATTCTGAACATCCTTTAATCATTGCTTTGCATTTTTTTATTAAATCTTGCATTTAATTGCAAAGCAACAACAAAATCGCAAAGCCATCAAAAAACCGCAAAGTTGCTTAAAATGAGAGCAACAAAACAAAAAATATGCCACGAACTGACGGCAATGACTTCAGGTCTTCAACACCCGACAGCGTGAACAAGTTAATCCAGCGACCAATCGATGAACGGGCACAGCAGAGCTGTTCTGGCAACATAACTGACAGTGTCACCACGATGCAGCATCAGCATGGCGGTGATCCGCCGGGCGTGGTTTTTGTCCTTTGTTTTATGGATAGTTTTCTGCATCAGGCATCGCTCAGTCCGGTTGGTGATTTTTTCTTTTTGGCGATTGATTAGATCGCACAATCCGGGCTGAGTTCCCTCAAAGTGATCTACTATTCCGCGCAGCTATTTAGATCGGATTATAACCTCAAAAATTATAATTCATCTACAGATGATTTCTGGTACCACAGTCTCTCTTATGTATAAGAAGCAAGACAACAATTTAATAACAATGTGGTGATTATTTAGCGCATTACTCACATCTGTGTAAATAAAAAAGGCTCCGTTTTTGACCTTTTGAATAGGTTCATATCAATTTTCCAATCCTTGTCTATAAGAACTGTTCCACCATAATTTTGAATATTAACAAGAGGAGTATTCGGCGAAACAGAGAATTTCGATAATATGCTTCCATTAATAAGGATATTGTCATATTTGTGATTGCTACTTAACCATGAATAATCAGATTGAACAATGGACATGTCTTTTCTTCGAAATTTAACCTCAGGAAATAATCCCTCATAACATATGTGAACACTCATTTTAATATTGTTGAGATCCAAGATATCCTGTTCATTATATTTCTTTTTATAATATAGAAAAGGTGATGTCGATGGTTCTGGTAAATTATAAAAACTTTTCTTCTCAAAAAAAGGTATCAATTTGCTTTTCTGGTGGAGAAGAAACTCTTCTTTATGCCAGAAAGCAGACACTACATTATTAATATCTTTATATCCATAAAAATTCATTAATATCCCATATTTATAGTGGAGCCGATTATCTTTCAATTGCGCTAAGAGATGTTTAGTCCTTTCCTTTATATAATCATTCTTATAACCGAAAAAAACATTTTCTGAAAAGATAATTAGATCAACCTTCTTATTTCTGACAAAGTCATTAAGGTCAGTATAAAAATCACCTCTGACACCTACTTTTTTAAAATAGAGGCCAACTTGTACAATCACAATATTCAGAGGTTTATGTGTTATATTAACCGGCGCTTTCCATATTAGCGGAAGCAACGGCAATAACATAAGAGAACGAAGAAAAAATGATATTTTTAGACTAAATGTAATCGCCGGAATAAGATTTAATATTAATAAATTTAAAGCAGGAATACCTGTTTTTGGTAAGATGTCAGGAAAATCATAATATAAAACAATCAACGGATTTAATGGTATAAACATCCCGAAGGCGGATAATGAAGTTAATGAGAGTGCATGTAGACATGCCCCACGTAAACCATAAGAATTCAGGAAACCATATATGACAAAAGTTATCATATTATAGCAGAGTAATACAGATAAAAGGTATAAATTAGAACTGCTATAACATTCTAAAAAACCACCAGAAAAATACATTTCAGAGAAAATAACAGAGTATAAAAAAATAGCAAGAGAAAGCCTCCACCATCTTTTCTTTGCTGCGAGATAATAGGCAAAAAAATACAATAAGACAATAGCGAATTTCATAAAGTGTAAGCCTACGTATTTAATAATTGGATTAAATTCATATTATCATCGATTAGTTCAAGATCATGAGTTACCATAACGACCGTTCCTCCTAGTTTATTATATTCAGATAGTATGTTCATCACTAATTTTTTATTCTTTATATCTAAACTAGCAGTAGGTTCATCTGCTAAAAGTATACTGGGATTTTTTATCAATGCCCTAGCAAGTGCTAATCGCTGTTTTTCTCCCCCTGAAAGAAAAGATACATTATCATTAATATTGGACAATCCAACAGACACCAAGATATCATTAATCCTTTCCCTTGCGGTTATTATATTTTGAGCGTTGACAGAACATAGTATATTTCTTGTAATATTTTGCTTTACATTAATCAGAGAATCCTGAAAGATGAATCCAAAATATTTTCTTCTGATATATGTGGTGATGTTATTATCTTTTATTTCCACTTTTTTACCGAAAAACTCATACTCTCCAACAAAGGCATTATCTAACAGACCAATAATGTTAAGTAGTGAACTCTTTCCAACCCCAGACGGACCAGTAATAATATTGAACGACCCCTCTTTTATCTCAATATCCCTATTATTCAGGATTGTTCTGTTTTCTATAGGTTTTTTACGTATTTTTATTCTAATCATCGATAATAATCTCAAATGCAGTATCTAATAGATTCGACAACTCATTCCGGTCGCCATCAATTAACAGCGTAATAATTCGCAGACCTGATGTATCCTCATCTTGATTTGATTCTCCACTGGCACGGATATTTTTGACTACAGTTGCAGAACCCATTAGAGAATTAACCAAAGAACGATACCTTATTCTCTTGTCTCTTATATTTCCTGTTATACTGACCGGATCGAATTTAACATCTATGTAGAAATTATCCAGAAGCTCTATAGACATTATATCATCACCTACATTTACATACTGCTCATTTGTTACGAAGATATTTCGAATGATGAAAGGAGTATGCAAAAATGGTGATGACAACTTTAATAAGTGTTCCAGATTCTTTGACTCTATGTCCAGTCCCATAATAGTCAATTCAGTATTGCTTATTTTCTCATCTATATCATGCAAATTTTCTCTTGAAATAAACCCTTTTGAGAACATAAAGGTTGAATGTGTCTTTGCTCCCTTTAATCTAGCTAGTTTTTTCTCTTCCATATTCCTTTTTATTGCCACAATATCTTTCTTTGCAGTATACTCATGATTCATGATAGAAAATAGTCTTTTCCCTACAGTGACTATATTACCCTCAATCATGTCCTCAAATATTACAATTCCTGCGAAAGGGCTCTTATATTTTACGTTTTTACTTCCATGTAGAACACCATAGTAGTTTTCACATTTTCCCTTTACTGGAATTATGCTGCAGAAGAAAATAATGATATAAGCGATAATATTCAATCTCATATCCAATTTTCTGGAATTCATTTTCTGTTTCATGTAAATTCTCTACACTAGACAAATAAGTGATAACGTCGTCTTGTCCGTTCTTTACTCGGTAATTTATATACTCAACTTTTCTCCTTTTCAAAGTTAGTTCATTTTTCATCACCGCAAGATTTTTCTCTAATCTATCAATTTTCTGGCGAATTTCTTTTTCCAATAGCTCTAGCTTTATATTTTCTTTCAATGACTCATTTCTAGTTCGAGACATAGAAATAATTTTTTCTTTTTGATTTTCTGAAGAGCTAAATAATCCCACCAAAGGAAAACTGATACCCAGACTAGCACTATAATCCATTTTTCTGAGACTCATATTACCCAATGCACCTCCTTGCTTAGGTGTTAGTCCAAATGATAAATAAAAAGATGGGATCTCAGATAGTCTCCTTATATCATTATCTATACCAACAGTCTTAATCTTGAGTCTGTTGTTTTCAGCTAATAATGTATAGAAATCTGCTGTTTTACACTCTTTTAATTTATTATATGTAATGTCTGGGATTGCATTCTCAGGAACATAATATTCTCTCGAAATTTTATCTGACAGTAAACCTTCTTCCTCCTCAAGGACATTAATATCAAACCTGATTTTTTGTAATATATTATATCTCATCTCGGCATCAAGAACAGGTATTAATCCAACTGACATTTGATGCTTTGCGATTTCGTATTCTTTATTGAATTTTTTATATCTCTCGCGCATCAACATAAGGTGAGATTTTTTTATCTTATAGTCAATAACTTCCGAAAACAAATTAATTATATAGTTGTTTCTTTCACTAAGCATTTCAATATATTTTAAATAATTAGCAACATTCAATTTATCATTCTGCATCTTTGCTTCATAAGCAGATAGAAGATTATAGGATAATGATAAATAAAAGTTGCTGTCTGTAAGAGATGAGAACCACTGATTGTTGTTTATATACTGTCCTAACCCTATATTTATATCTGGCAACATCGTTTTTATATTATTATTTCTATTAATATCTAACTCTTCGATATCAAGAGAATAAGAATTAAACTGGATACTTTTCTGAAAGAAATTATCAATGATACAGTCTTTTGCCAGAGTCTGTGTCGAAAATAGATAAGCATTTAGTGCAAGAAATGAGTATAATATGTGCCTCACTCGGTCTTTCCTTTTATCGCATTAACAGGGTTTATGCTGAAAAACAGCCTGCCGAAGATGATATTTGAAGATATAAACACCAATAGGACATTAGCAAGTGATATTGTAATCATTGTTGCCCTGATACTTATTGTTACATCCAAAAAATACTTAATAATATGCAGTATTCCCCCCGCATAGATGATTGAAATAAACAAACATACGCTCAGCATTATTAATGACTCAACGATAATTAGAACTGTAATCTCTTTCTTTTCTGTACCATGAATTATTTTTAATGATAACTCTACCCGTCTCGAATAAAAGCTACGCTTTGATAAAATAAAACATGTTACCGATGCAGAAAGAGTTAATATCACGTAAACAGAGTTAGTGAGTAATGAAAACCGATCCAGCACTCTGTCCACAGCTTCCTTGGCGTTTAAAGATGTGATAATATCGAATTTTCTTATATCATTGTCATATAAAACTCTCTTTACGTTATTTATATCTCTCTTTGTTACTATGTTATCAAGAAAGATTTTAACAGCATCGACTCTGTTATCGAGTTTCATTTTAAACATAGTTTCCAGTGGGATGAGAATATGTTCATCTGATTGATTTACTTTCAACCCAAGACTATCAAGAAAATCTGTTTTTGAGTTTAATCTGACACCAATAATTTTAAACGGAATACCATTGATAAATATTTGTTTCTTTCCTAAAAATGGACTGGATTCATTAACAATAGCAACATTTCCATTGTACTTATCACTTAAGTCTCCCATATATCCCGTGTTCAATCCCAGTTTGTCAATTCCGTTTACCAAAAATGGTTCACCGGAAAAAGGTGTATCGCCGACATAGAGGAATGCATTCTTCGAGAAAGAAAGAAATTTACTAACCGTAATAAATTTTTTCGTTATATATTCTGCCGTTTTAGGTCGATGAAATTTAACAAATATTATCTTGTCACTATGAACTTTTAGTTCTTCTTCAGCTTTTAAAGAAACACTGAATATCAAAGAGTCAGTAATAATTATCCCTATAAAGCTAAGAGACAAAAAAACAAGAAATGCAAAATTCTGTCTTCTATTTTCTATGATGTTAAGGAGAGCCTCCTTTAGATAATAGTGCAAAGTTGTCATGTTGAATGATAACACAAGAATCCCCTGGCACACTTACAGGCTCAGACAAGTACAGTCATTGAAAAACGGTAGATATAATATGCCAAATCACTAATAACTGAGGGATATATAACTATAATTTTCTGATAATAATCGAAATTTGTTTAACTAAACCTAAATAGCTGCGCGGAATAGTAGATCACTTTGAGGGAACTCAGCCCGGATTGTACGATCTGATCAATCGCCAAATCAAAACAAATCACCAACCGGACTGAACGATGCCAATCATAGCACCAATTCCCCATGACGAACGACGCCTGATGCAGAAAGCCAGCCATAAAATGCACGATAAAAATTATGCCCGCAGGCTGACGGCCATGCTGATGATGCACCGGGACAACCGTGTCAGCGACGTTGCCAGAACGCTCTGCTGCGCCCGTTCCTCTATTAAGCACTGGATTAACAGGTTTACTCAGTCAGGTGTTGAAGGACTGAAATCATTACCCGCCGGACGTGCCCGCCGCTGGTCGTTTGAGCATATCTGCACGTTATTACGTGAGCTGGTAAAACATTCTCCCGGCGACTTTGGCTACCAGTGCTCACGCTGGAGTACAGAACTTCTGGCAATAAAAGTCAATGAGATAACAGGCTACCAGTTACATGCCAGAACCGTTCGTCGCTGGTTGCCGTCTGCGGGGCTTGTGTGGTGAAGGGCTGCGCCAACCCTGCGTATCCGTGACCCGCATAAAGATGAAAAGATGGCGGCAATCCACAAAGCACTGGACGAAAGCAACGCAGAACATCAGATCTTTTATGAAGATGAAGTGGATATCCATCTTTATCCCAAAATCGGTGCAGACTGGCAGCGACGTGGACAACAGAAATGCGTGGTGACACCGGGGCAAAATGAAAAATATTATCTGGCCGGAGCGCTGCACAGCGGAACGGGCAAAGTCAGCTATGTGGGCGGCAACAGCAAAAGTTCGACGCTGTTCATCAGCCTGCTGAAGCGGCTTAAAGCGACATACCGTCGGGCGAAAACTATCACGCTGATCGTGGACAACTACATTATCCACAGAAGCCGGGAAACACAGCGCTGGCTGAAAGTTCAGAGTCATTTATCAGCCGGTTTACTCGCCATGGATGAATCATGTGGAACGGCTATGGCAGGTACCTCACGACACAATAACGCGCAATCATCAGTACCGCTCAATGTGGCAACTGCTGGAAAAAGTTCGTCATTTTATGGAAACCATCAGCCCATTTCCCGGAGGCAAACTGATCTTACCCACCAATAGTGGACACAGGACTAAGTGAGTAAACTCTCAACCAGAGGTGACTCATGACAAAACCAGTATCAATCAGCAAGAATCCCCGTAAACAACATACGCCTGAATTTCGTAACGAAGCCCTGAAACTCGCTGAACGCATCGGTGTGGCCGCCGCAGCCCGTGAACTCAGCCTGTATGAATCTCAGCTTTATGTCTGGTGCAGTAAACAGCAGCAACAAATGAGTTCGTCAGAGCGCGAAAGCGAACTGGCCGCTGAAAATGTCCGCCTTAAACGACAACTGGCGGAGCAGGCTGAGGAACTGGCCATCCTCCAAAAGGCCGCGACATACTTCGCGAAGCGCCTGAAATGAAGTATGTCTTCATCGAAAATCATCGGGCAGAGTTCAGCATCAAAGCGATGTGTCGTGTACTTCGGGTTGCCCGCAGCGGCTGGTATGTCTGGTTCAGGCGTCGTCACCAGATGAGCCTGCGCCAACAGTTTCGGCTCACCTGCGATGCCGCTGTCCATAAGGCATTCTTTGAGGCAAAGCAGCGATACGGTGCTCCCTGCCTTGCTGACGAACTGCCGGAGTTCAATATTAAAACCATTGCCGCCAGCCTGCGTCGTCAGGGGCTGCGGGCGAAAGCCAGCCGGAAGTTCAGCCCGGTCAGCTACCGTGCACATGGCCTGCCCGTATTGGAGAATCTGCTGGAGCAGGACTTCAGCGCCAGCGGCCCGAACCAGAAGTGGGCGGGTAACATCACGTACTTGCGTACCGATGAGGGCTGGTTGTATCTCGCAGTAGTCATCGACCTGTGGTCACGCGCCGTTATTGGCTGGTCGATGTCACCGCGAATGACAGCACAACTGGCCTGTGATGTACTGCAAATGGCGTTGTGGCGGAGAAGACGCCCGGAAAGCGTCATTGTTCATACGGACCGTGGTGGTCAATACTGTTCAGGGGATTATCAGGCGCTGCTGAAGCGACACAACCTGCGTGGCAGTATGAGTGCGAAAGGCTACGGTTATGACAATGCCTGTGTGGAAAGCTTCTTTCATTCGCTGAAGGTGGAATGTATCCACGGGGAACGCTTTAGCAGCCGGGAAATAATGCGGGCAACGGTGTTTAATTATATCGAGTGTGATTACAATCGCTGGCGTCGTCACAGTGCCTGTGGCGGTCTCAGCCCGGAATAATTTGAAAACCATAATCTCGCTTAGGGCCGTGTCCACATTACGTGGGTAGGATCAGGTCACTTCTGAGAAAAGACATTTACAAAGAATTTTAAACAGGCTCGGTAAGCCAGTTCAATGATGAAATCAGTACGGTTCTTATTGACCAAGCTAGCGGCATAATCAATAACGGCTCGTTCCTCATCCGTTGCCCAGATGTTAATCTGTTTTTCTCGTGGTATTTTACGGATGCTTGTAGTAGTAGGCATAAGACCTCCAAATTGGTAACAATTTGCTATACAGTGAGTGTTATCGCAGATGGTAACAGATCGCTATACAAAATCACTCATGGTGAAAGAAATCCCCGATAAAAATAATGACGAGCCCTGAAAGTTGTAACAATGATCTGTGTTTACACACCAATCATCTCTGATTGCGACCATTTAATATGATTTTTATTATGCAATGACTGAAAAAAAGAAATATCTTAACCTGTGTGCCGACCCAGGAGGAACCGGCGGTTTCAGGCATGTCGGGTGTCTGTCCCTGAAATATCTCACACTTCAGGAAAGAGGAGACTTCCCGCCCCCGCCCGGCAGCTTACTTCCGTGCTGTCGGGTAGCAGCGATTCATTACTGTCTCGCCGCCCCCTAAGAACGGTACGTACGAGTTTCCCCGCATACCGCTCAAGCCTTTATAAACCTCCACCTTGTGGGAGACCAGCGTCATTACTAGCCGCGTGTCCACTATTGCTGGGTAAGATCATTACGAGTTGCGCGAGCTATCTCAATTGAAAGGCAATGCTATTTTTATCCTCTTTACAAGCATTGGCAGCACCAGCTGGAGATAATGCTGTTGAACTGAGTTGCTGGCTGCCATCAGTTGGTGCTTGTGGAACGATGGATTGCGCGATAATAGCAGCAGTATTACCCACCCCGACTCCGACTAACTGAGTTCCAAAGTTCATGGAAGCAATGTTCACACAGGGACCTTTAGGAATATTCTTAAGGATTATATAAAAAGCATTAGCTGATAGTACGTTCCCTAGTTCAATAGTTCCCCCGAACGGGTGCATGATATTTTGACCATCCTTGTAGTTTTCGGGGATGGCGGAGGTATTCATGATGACATCTTCGGTCAGTCCTGCATAACCCGAAGTGCCGACGTAGAGACCGTTAACAACGGAGACGATACTCATGACTTCGGAGACGGTGCTCTGAGTCTTGTTATTGTCAGAAGCAGCCTGGTAGTAATACATAACGCCGGAGACGACGATGGCGGAGAGGGCGAGGACCATAGAGGTCTCAATTAATGATAAGCCTCTTTGATTTCTTTTGTTATTTTTTTCAGTATTATGAGCCATGCTATTATAGTATCCTCATATAAAATAAATTAAAAACCATCTGAATTACCGATATAAAATGTATCTATTAGTTGACTCTTGACAACTTTGAGGCAATTTTTTACCTGTCATGTATAATATTTCATTTCCAATGTTGTTATATTTAAATGGATATGCTGATAAAATATAATTTTCATAATAATAGTAATTTTTATCCTCAGCATTATTTATACATATAAGCATTTTTTTGTTTTTTAATTTTTTCTCTGACCCATTAGAACCGTTATCATTGTCCACAACTTCAAGAGATCTTTCACCAGTAAGGACTGCTTTATGCCGTTTTGTTTTTACTGATGCTTCATAAAGATAGTGATAATCAGCCATTATAATATTATGTTCTTTCGCATCATCAAAGTATGAAAAAGTAAAAGTATAAAAAATAATACTCAACATATAAATAATGCTTATAAAGAATATATATATATATGATATCATAATTGTTGTTCCAGTTTGAAATATACAACAGGTAGAGAAATTACATCTCTTAAATCTTCAAACGTATAAACTTTGGTCTTATCTACTATAGAAATACCATTATACCTATTTTTGTTATTCCCGTCATTACTAACGAGAATTAAGTTTTCTTTTGCACCCGCCATAGCGACATAAATCTCATCTATAGAAAACTTAATTTTTCCATCAGGGTATATCAATACAGCATTTTTAAAATTTTTTACTTTTATTTTTAATGAGTTTTTACTTTTTCTGGAATTAAAATGTTCAGTAGACTTTTTAATGCAATCATTTACATCTTTACAAACCCCCGTTTTATATTTCATTTTTATATCACTAACATATGAATCCATTAGTTCGCCTAAAAGGATTGAGTCAGAAACTGTTTTACTCAGCGATATATAATAAAGACTCATCGGGAGCACAGCTGTAAAAAGGATCAAAACAAAAGCAATCTCAATTAATCCTACACCTTTTTCATTCATTATACTGTGCTCCATAAAAACATGTCTGATACGGACTAGATATTTCAGGTATCAATGCTACAGCTATTACGTCATCAAGCTTAATATTTCCTGGCATCTGATGCTCTAAAGCAGAAATATCAAAAAAATCATTCCTGAGTGAAATCATATTATTATCGCGTACAGGTATAGCCCCAAAAATACCAAGAGAAGCAGCAAGATATTTCCTGAGATATTCAGGAACCTTGCCATTTTTAACCGACAAAACAACAATAGCTTTAATCTTACTGGTTTGTATATATTTCTGTAGTTTATCTTTAGAGTTTATGTTTGATTGACTTGAATTGCTGTTATTAACCATATAATAAGAATACTTTAATGGTGTATTATCAATTAAACTTATTACATCTCTTAATGAATTAAATTGTATGGCAGTAAAATCTTCGTTACCTGTAGTTATTGGTGACGAAGCTTCTTTCTTTTTGATATAAACCGACAACATATCCTGCTGATAGCATAGCGAGCGTGCAACTTGCATTGAAAAATCATATTGTTCTACATTTTTCCGGACACTCATCCACGATAAATATCCTAAAGAAAGCAATACCAAAAAAATAGCCACTTCAAGAAGCATAATACCATTTTGTCTTTTCATTTTAATATCCTGTAATAAAACGCAAGCTGTTTTCCATCACACAAATTTCTTGGTTGTTCAACAGGATGAATAGGTAAAGAACTCAAGTAATTATCTTTTGCACCTGAATTTTTTACATAATAAAATGAAGTCATATGTTTTAGTATATCTTCGTTTATTTTTCCATCAAGCGTAAGACACCCTATTATGTCAGGGTCTTTTATTTTTATAGTAAAATTTCCTTTAGGAAGACTGCTACCCATATCAGTAATGACACATTGAGCACTTTGAGCACTTTGAGCACTTTGAGCACTTTGAGCACTTTGAGCACTTTGCTTTTTACACGTATCAATCGCTATGTTCATCTTATTAATGACAGTATAGGCGACTGTTCTTGTAAGATAAAATCTTATAATATCCTGAATGGAAAACCATACTGTAACCATTACTGATGTAGTTACTATTAGGGCCAACGACACTTCAAGAAGAGTCATCCCCTTCTCTTTCTTCATATTACGCACTCCTTCTGTTCCTGATACAAAGTAACAGAAAATGTTCACAACCAATATTTTATTACAAATTTATTTTTCTGTATTTATATCGAACTTTAGAAATATATCTATTTTTATAAAAAGGGGTGTTTGAATGATACCGACCGACACCTGACCATACATCCCCTTTCTCTTGTCTGATTGAGGTACTCAGTATCCATGCCCCAACAGATATATTAAAACAGCCATCATCCTTTAAACGTATATAAGCCTTTTCTTTATCACCTAAAAAAAAGACCCGACTGACAAGTTTAAGCCATGCTCCTGTATTAATCTGCATAATACCAAGATCCTCAGTCCCATTTTTATTTTTTGAAGCTAACCCAATCCGGCCACCTTCAACAGCAATGACAGACATGAGTAAACGAGGCTCCAAATTATTTGCATAACTTGCAGCAAGTAAACATGTCGCCAACGGAATTACAGCAGACATAGCAAAAAACCTATACTCAATGAGGGGCCCATAGGAGCAAAGCGAATGCCTTTAAGCCTGTATGGTAAAGAATATAAAATAAATGTAACTGCGGAAATAAATATAAATAAAAGAACTTTATCCATTCCTAGCCATGCCCCTGCAGCCGTGGCAAAGACAATATCCCCTCCGGCAATAAGATCTTCCTTATGTAGAACGGAAACTAAAAACATAGAAAAATAAAAAACACAAAATCCTGATACACTGCCTAAAATTCTGGAATAGGAATCATCTTCAAATGGTGAAAATAAAAGACCTAACCAGAAAAGAGGTATAGTGACAACAAAAGGCAACCATGTCTCATTTATATCAATAAGTGTAAGAAAAAGAAGAACAAGAAATAGGAATATTATCCATAGTCCTTCCTTCTCAATTCCGTAAAAATATGCAATAACAACACAGGCAATGGCACTGAAAAACTCCATAACAGGATATATACATGGAATTTTCACTCCACACTCAGGACATTTTCCTTTAGAAAGCAAAAAGCCCAGAATGGGTATTAGATATATCCATTTTATATTTATATGACAATTATTACATCTCGATGGTGGCGACCATATAGTAAGACTATCTTCAGGATCATCTCGCCAGTTTAGTTGATGAGGGAGCCTGTCAACTACCAGACAAATAAAACTGGTTATTACAGATCCAATCCAGAATATTGAAGCATAAATAAAAATATTATAAAGTACTGGCATAATGAGTGTGTAAATTTATTCCTTTGGATAACATAATATTCTGGGCTTCTATTTCATTACTAAGAAGCTCAAGCTTACCCGATCTAATTTTAGAAACCATAGAAGGAACGCCACCTACATAGAGGAGTTCACTCTTTAAACGCCTAGTTCCTAATGACGTAAAGGATAGTTCCTGATGAAGTACGGCCAAAAGACCATCCCCAAGAATAGAGCGAACAAGTCCCAAATCAGTCTCGCTGCCTAATGCTATTTGTTGTAATGCGAAGATAGCCCCTTGAATAGAATTACCATGAATAGTACTCATAACTAAATGCCCATTCACAGCAGCACGGATGGCTTCACGAGCAGTTTCAGATGAACGTATTTCTCCAAGGAATATATATCTTGGATTATAGCGCATCGCAGCAATCATTGCTGGTAAATAACCGCCAGCCTGAACAGCATCAACTTGATACCAGATCCCTCTGTTATTATAGCTACCCTGAACAGGCAATTCAGGAGGATCTTCAATGGAAATAACTACATCCCCATAAACTGATACATACTCTGTTAGTAATGAATATATAGACGTAGACTTACCACTACCAGTTGCACCTGAAATTAAAATAAGCCCGCCTCTAGATTTACCAAGAGATTTAAGAGTTGCAAGGGTAGCATCTGGAAACCCTAGTGTATTAATATTAGGCACTGGAAGTTTTAATCTTCTTAAGAAATATCCTTCTCCATCAATAGTTGTAACTACCGCTGCTCGATATGGTATGTCCATATATGAATAAAAGAATTCTTTTTTCCCCTCCTCTTTATATTTTTTCTCTAAATCACTCCTTAACGCCAACGCGTCATCCATATAAGCCATAGGTAGCTTAATAACTGGCTCTGACTCCCCTTCTAAATAGCGCAAAAAGTATCCATTGTCACTGATAAGTAGATCTGAAAAAAATATTTCTCTTAGACACTTCATTATTTATCTCACGAAAATTGAGCAGCTTGACTTATTTGTTGTTGTAACGCGAACATACCAGAAACTATCCACATGAAGATAAGTCCCATCATAATTATTGCTGCGTTTCTGAAAAAATCCATCTGCTTTGATATGACTTGAATACTCTCATCCTGCCACTGACGAGCAAGTTTTCCAAGCATCATTTCAAAACCATCCAGTGCAGCATAAGATCTAATATCCATAACTAACGCCTTAGACGGAAAAACATATCCAGATAAATGTAAAGCTTCACCAAGATTTTTAGCCCCGTTTAGTAGCATCAAACGGGTGGATAAGAGGCGTTCCTTATACCATGGGGTAGCTGTTCTTGAAATAATCCTGAGTGCTTCAGGAGCAGGAATCCCTGCCTCAATTAATGAAGATAAAGACAGCAGAAAACCACAGCCCACGACTGTTTTATAAATTGTCCATGGCGGAAAGTTATCAAAAAACATCCTTACCTTACCTACCCACAGCCCTAATGTCACAATAATGCATATAAAAATCATAAAAACAATAACCATCGTCAACAAAAGATAATTTTGCACAAACAATGCAAGATGGTACATTAGTCGTCCGGCCCCTTGCCACTCTTCTACAGGTAAAACCTGAGAAAATGCAGGCACAACCCGATTTCCAAAGATATATAAATATAAACAGGTGGTTAAGACAAGCACTAACGGATAAACAATACCAAATAGAGCTGATTTTATTTTTTTCTTGGTCTGATTGATGTGTATGATATTATCAATAGATTCATAAAGTTTTCCTGAATACTCCCCAGCTGAAAGAATTGAAATCTCATCAGCAGGAACCCAGAATTTCAAGGCATCAGAGAAGCTCTGCCCGTTCCTGACTGAACGCAAGACATCACGAATAACAATTGAAGATGTTGTTTCTTTCTTTCCTGAATCGGTAGTAAACTGATAAAGTTCATTCAATGCATAAGATAACGGAACGCCATTAACAAGGTAACGAGACATTTTCTCATAAAACCTTAATCTTAATTTTGTTCCAAATAATAATTTGGTGAGGTATGTTTCTAGTTTCATATTTAAAGACCGTTTAGATACGCTCGCCTTTCTTTAGGTATATTTTCTATTCGCGATACTTTACTAATAGCATCAAAAACAGAAATTTCCCCCCTGATAACTTTTAACCATGCATGCTCTGCCATTGTTATCCCCCCCAAGCTATTCACCCAGTGGTCAACAGCTTCTTTACGTTTAGCAGCACAAACAAGTTCTAAAAATGTTGTATCTGGTTCAACTATCTCTGCAATAACTGTACGTCCTGTATATCCAGCATAACAACAATCACATCCACTTTCATTGGCAAAACGTATAGAATCTTCATATCCTTCAATTATGTTTCGTTCCAGAACATCCAGATTTTTATGTTTAGCTATATATTTATCTAACGTAACACAACATTTATTACATAATTTTTTAACTAATCTTTGTGCTATCAAACCTGTTACTAAATCAGGATCCGTAAGCTTAAAATCATCAACTCCCTGATCCTTTAGACGGTCAAATATAGATAATGCGCTGTTTGCATGTAATGAAGTCCATACCTGATGGCCGGTCATTGCAGCAGTAAACACCAGACTAATAACTTCAGCATCTCGTGCTTCACCGGGCATTATAATATCAGGATCTGAACGTAGTGCAGCAATAATAGCCTTTCTGTATTCCCTCCCTCGTTCTTCCTCTGTTTCAACGTTGGTTATAGGTAATTGTGCGGTTCCTTCAATTTCATATTCAGGAGGGTCTTCAATACTGATTATATTAACTTTCCCTTTTTTTTCTTCATAAAGAAGTTCTAGCATATTCTTTAGTGTCGTAGATTTACCGGAGCCTGTTGGTCCAGAGATTATATTAACACCTAAAGATAATCTTCTTAATCTAGCAAAAGCATCTATTTGAACCGGATGAAAACCTGATTTCAATGGGTCAAAAGTTATTTTTTCTGCGAAATTTTTCTTTTCACCATATAAAAAACGAGCAATTAAATAACGCCCACCATTGCCCATAGGATTAAATTGAAGACGTATAGCCTGAATAGATTCAGGAATATTAATCCTCGATTTAGAGGGCGCGATCCTTGCAGACTGATAAGAATTAATCTTATATGTTGCATCAGCATCATCTGCATTATTATATAATGCAGCAAGTAAATTATGTGCAACAACACTTTCTATCTGTCGCAAGAGAAACAAATCCCCATCTTTCCGTATATATATATCAGCAAAGCTACCCTCTATTTTTATATGTAAATCACTTGCGTTATGATTAGCACATTCTGTTATTAACCTACCAGCCATTATCTCCATTGGAAGATTATCTGAACGCGACGATAAAGCTTCAAACTTTACGTATAGTGCTCTGATAATCTTGATGCTAACATTAAATTCGTTTAAATGTCTTATTCCTTTTCTTAAAGCAACCTCTCTCATAAACCTGATATTTGGATGCATGGCATCCTCAGCAGGGAATAAAAAATCACCATTAGAAAAAAGAATTGAATTTTTTCTTAATTCCTCATCTACTGGAATAATATTACTGACATTATTTTTAAATCTCTCAAAATCAAGTTCACTAACAGAATTATTAGTCAATATCAACCTCCAAGATAAACAAGATTTAATATTTTTTCTTCTTTTTTATCATCAGAATAAACAACAATATTTTTATTTGTTATTTTTTGAATTGTATAATCTTCAGAAACTATATCTCCAACATTAAGTTCTCTAAAACCTTCTCCTCCACCGTAAACTTGTGCCGTTTTGATACCATTGCTAGTAGAGTATATTGATATTAATCTTACATTAGATATTCCGGCAGCGTTGCCTATCTTTTTTGCCAATTCATTATTTTCAGTTTGTAACTTAAGCTTTATATTATCTTGTTGCAACTTTCTGAATTCTTCAAGTTCTCTTTTGTATTCCTCACTCGTTACTGCTGGAGTAATTAGCGTAGCAGAATTTTCGACCGTAACTGCATTTTCAGCACGTACTTCTGAAGCAGCATTTTTTATATTTTGTTGTACGTCTGCTTCCCCATTAGATATGGAAGAAAAAAACGCTCCCCCTACTCCAATAAGACTAATTAAAACTTTTTTATACATTATTTCTCTCCCAAAATATTGCATCAAGTACCCAATGGTTATCACTATAATCATAATATAACTTATCAATTACTAAGTTTTTAACTTGTAATAATATTGGTAATATTATGGTTGGCTCCATAGTCAATGAAACGCTGAATTTAATTTCTTGTATTCCTCCATTTACAGCAGAAGCAGGTTTCATGGTAACTGGAATGAAGTAATATTCAAAGAGATCCATAAGTTGCTTCTTAATTTTGCCTGAAGGTTCAAGCTGCTCAAGATCAAGCAATCCTGTATCATATCTGTCTAAACGCAATCTCCAGCTTAAATTAGCTGTATTCTCACTTGTTGGTCTTAGTTCTGGTTTATTATTACCTACAAAAAATGACTTATAATTATCATTTTCTGTCCATAGATTTAATCCGAACTCCTTTTTAATTGTATAATGGATTCCATTATCATCACAGACAGCATTAGGTTTAACACTCCAACCAGGAATTGCAGCGGCATCTAATGTTCGAATTTCTACAGAATTTATACACTCTCTGAGTAATGATTCTGGATGACTGCGCCCCCCCCATGGAACGTTTATTTTTTCTGGCTCAGAAGGCGCAACTGTAACCATGGGTTGTTCCGTGACTATTTGTTTATCAACAAAAAAACTATAAATGAGATAACAAGCAGCTATACTTATTGCACCAGCTCCAGCAATTTTAACTACAGGATAAAAGCGTTCTATACCTATAGTGGATAGTTTGATCCCTTTTTTATTTAAAAGTTGAGATATATCTCCTTCATGACTTCCTGAGATACCAAGCCCTGCAGGACAAACCATTTCATCCCATTGATTATCAGCAAGTAACGCATTATATGTAACAATACTGTCATTACGCTCATGGCTTGCTTTATCCATTACAATAAAACCATTTCTGTCAATGGCAAATATCAGCCATATCCCATCATGTTCATACAATCCGCAAAGAGATTTACCGTGATTATCAAAGCAACTGCCTAATACTCTAAGTCCTTTTTTGTGCCCGAGAGATTCATCTGCTATTGCATACTGTCTCCCTGTCAAACATCTGTCTATACAATATAGTTCACCGCCGAGTAATTTAAGCCTGTTTTTAATAATTTTTTTATATTTTTTATCGTTAGGAACTTCACTCCATAATAAATTAACTGCATATTCTTTTTTATCTATCTGAATAGTCCCAGGAAGATGAGTCATTCTTTCCTCGCTCTCTGGCTTAAGCATAATTAACTACCTTTAATATCTATAATTCGAGGAGTTATGCAGATAACCATAATTTCTCTTTCCTGATTACCCTGTCGCTTTCCACCCAAAAACTTAAAATTAGCCGACCCAATTCCTTGATCAACAACTTCATTCCTTTTTTTCTCAAATCCAGCTAAAACCAAAGTACTTCCATTTTTTAACATACTTGACTGGATAAATGAACGTTTATCCACAATTGGTAATTGTATAGTAGTGCCTGAAACCACTACTTGGTCAAAGCCACCATATGCACCGACTAAAGTAGATAAATTTACACCATATTGAAGTAATATATTTCCATTATCCATAACCCGAGGCAATAAATTCATCAAAAAACCTGATGTTATAGTTTCTGTTCTTGCAGTTGTTGTTGCTACGTTATCATTAAATGATGTTCCCAGTTCGGATACATAGGTACTTTCACTACCTACCAGAACCGGTACAGGCACCCCTGACATCGTTGTAACTACTGCAGATGTGACGTTACTAACATTACCATTTTCTTCTAACGCCGAAATAAGAACTCGGTTTTCATCACTACCATTCCCATTCCAGTATCCGGCAAAGGTACTCCCGGCAGTCGTGCCATAATCGCCTGTAACAGAACCAAATATGCCACCATTTCTTGTTAAAAGACCTTTTAATGACAAGTTAAAATTACTGGAATCATTTGTGGATACAGAATATACTTCTACATTAACGGTAACCTGTCTTTCCAGTTGCTGATTAAGTCCATCAAGATACTCTGAAACTTTTTTCATTACTGATGGTGATGTTCTCACGAGTATAGATGAAGTGCTTTGTGATATGCTGTATGCACCGATGTCTCCAAGCAAAACTTTCAATTCAGAATCAACATCTTTCCAAAAATCTAATGAAACTTCCATATCTAAGGTTTGTTCTGATGTACCGCTACTTGAGCTGTTTGAACCACCGGTACCCCCTCCACCACTACTGCCACTACTTTCACTACCTATACTACTTGTAGATTCGATTTTGTTTGGTAATGAGCTTATAGAAAATTTTCTGACCTCGTCTGTCGATATTAATAATTGACCATCAACATATTGCCATGCAAGGTCAAAATGTGACGAGAATTTATCAAGAAACACTGATAATGGACCAGAGTAATCGACAGCCATATAATCAGTGCTGGCTTTAAGGTCGAGTAAACTTTGAAGTGATGAAGTGGAAGCAGCACTTTTTTCACTATTTTCACCCATTACTTTTGATAATTCTTCTGATACCTTAGCTACTTCTGCAGTTCCTGTTGCATTTTTTTGGGTATTGTATACAACATAATCTTTTTTTATAACTGGTATATTGGTTATTTCTTCAAGCATTTTTATAACGCCATCCAGTTTAAGAGGCATACCTGAATTCATCGATATTCCAGTTTTACCTTCAAACTGAATAGGTAACGGATCGCCATGCGTACTGACTGAACTTTTGTTGCCAAGATAAACACTGTCTGAGACTTGCACCGGTGTTACATTTTTTGTAAGCTTATCATTTTTGGAATTTATAAGATATTTTTCTGCAATATTTTTTTCTGTGTCATGACTATTTTGAGTTCTTTTATAGACATCTGTAGAGCATGACACAATTAACGGAAAAGCCAGCATAATCTTTAATCGACGCATAAAATACAACCTATCATTAGAATTGTGGAGTAGATGAAATAAGAATAACTTTATTACCTTTATACAGGGTAACGTATAGCTTGGGATTGGTCTCACCAATTGCTTCAAATAAATTTCCGACAGCCTGTTCAAAAGTTTTATTATTGAATGAAGCGCCGGCCAGCATTTTATATGAAAGGTTCGACCGCCATACTAAATCCCATCCGGCAGTATATGACCATTGAGACAAAACATTAAACAGGTCCTGACCTTTAATGACAGTCCAGTCCGGGTTAGAGGGAGGTAAAAGGAACCCGGAGTTATGATTATTACTGGTAGATTTAATATTCTGATTTGGTTGTTGTTCATCCAAATCAGAATAAGGCTTAGTTTCAGCCCCGGTAAGAGGAGCATAAATACTCGCAGCGATAATCAGGGGGAGTAGTGTTTTTTTTTTCACATTAAATCTCCATAGAGAGAGAACGCCCCGAAGCCGCGATGAATCCCGGAGGGGCGTGGAAGTTATTTCAGCAGGAAGGAGATGGTGTTGTCGTCCTTGTCACAAGCCTTGGAAGCCTGTGCTGGAGTCAGAGCTTTTGGGCTGAAGTTCCCTGCACCGTCACCACCACTAGGAACAGCCAAAATATTTTGTTGTGATCCTTTCGTCCCTGTATTAACCCCGACACCACCCAGTGAGGTCCCGAAGTTCATTGACGAGAGGTTCACACAGGCACTCTTAGGAATATTAGCCAGTTCAATATAATAGCCGGTGTTATTTTGTGTTGGCCCCAGAGTCAGACTCCCCCCGAACGGATGCATAATGTCTCCAGTTTTGGACTTATAATTTTCGGGGATGGCAGAGGTTTTGATGATAACGGATTTATCTAACCCGGTATAACCGGAAGTACCGACGTAGAGACCGTTAACAGCGGAGACGATACTCATGACTTCGGAGACGGTGCTCTGAGTCTTGTTATTGTCAGAAGCGGACTGGTAGTAATACATAACGCCGGAGACGACGATAGCGGAGAGGGCGAGGACCATAGATGCCTCGATTAATGACAAGCCCTTCTGAAAAAGGAGGGAACTCTTACGCTTCTGCGCTTTTTTATCAAAAACTTTTTTTGTAAAAATATTCATACATACACCTTCCAAAAATAGAGTAATCAATATATCTCGTATTATTAGATTGTTTTAATTTGATTTAAACTAACTAATAATCAAATCAAAAAAAACAACTGATAACATATAATTTAGAACATATTTTAATACTCCTTTCTGATATAATTTTCCTTCTCTGACACACTTTTGTTATGTGGACATCAGCTTAGACGGCCACAAAACACTTACGCTACCGCCCTCTCGTATAACACATTTCGAGTCAGCGAATTTAATCCTCAGGTTATTTAAATGACAATCTTACCAAATTCACAAAAATTAAAACGATATAAAAACAAAAACTAAATGACACCTCTTATTTCCTTATCGCTTCTCTGCAGGAAGATTTTTTATCTAGTTTTGCCGTGACATGGCATCAGAAAAAGGTATTATTATAAAAATTTTGTTGATATCAAATAATATCTGAGCCCATCAGTTGTTCATATGTTAGTTTCATCTTCTCTTGGTGTCTCACTGTAATCATCTCGTAAATTCGGACTATTCACATTTAGATATCTTCCGACATACTCATTCTGCTAATGAAGGAGATCGCTATGCGTAAAGAACGATTCACTAAACACCAGATCATTGCTGCCCTGAAATCTGTCGAAGCCAGCCCGTGAAATAGGTCTGTCGTGAGGCCGGGATTTCCGAAGCCTCTTATTACAACTGGAAAGCGAAATACGGGGGAATTGAAGAGTCTGATATTAAAAAGCTCAAGGATCTGGAGGACGAAAATCGTCGTCTCAAACAGATGTTTGCCGATTTGAGTCTTGAATGCCGGGCATCGTGGTGTGATCCTACCCACGTAATGTGGACACGGCCCTAAGCGAGATTATGGTTTTCAAAT
>OFMA01000754.1_pt1 | contig 23330 bp, 16 predicted proteins | sample 1541011 | NCBI WGS metagenome assembly OFMA01 (sample SAMN04209225, study PRJEB22552) | human gut metagenome | biome: gut; material: feces | host: Homo sapiens | place: USA: Oklahoma
GGGACAATGACGATGATTTTGACGACCCGGTAGACCCGATTGCTATGGCATCAGAGGTACTGAGACTCACGAATATTGAGAGAGCCAAAGAAGGGGCGCAGCCTTTGAAGTATAATAAAGCGTTGCAAGATGCGGCTATGCTGAGGGCTAAAGAAATTTCTGTTATATTTTCACATACAAGACCAAATGGGACAGACAGCTCGACTGCTGGAAAAGATGTTGAGGCAGCTGGAATAAGTGGTGAAAATATTGCAATGGGATATGGTTCACCAGAAGACGTGGTTGAAGGATGGATGAATAGTTCAGGGCATAAAGCAACTATGATGATGAACAGCTTTTGCTATATGGGAGTAGGCTTTTATAAATCGGATAATGGAATGTACTACTGGACGCAAGAATTTGCATCAATGAATCCAAATTCAAATGGATTAGTTATATTTGATGCGAACGGCGGTACGATTAATGGTAATTCTACATATACCATTACAGGAACGGCAGGATATTATGCATGGTTATCAAATGCTCCTCAGGCAGAGGAAATAGTAAATATTCCAACTCCAACTAGAAGCGGGTATGTATTTTCTGGATGGTATGATTCAAAAACTCCAGCCGCAAATAGAAAGCCATTAAAAGCAGCTGTATATACAACAAGTGGAATGACAGTATACGCTAAATGGGTTCCAAATAATTAATGTAGAACAGCATAAAAGCTTGCATTAAAATGCAAGCTTTTTCCAACATCTTCTTTCGTAGATGAAAAATCAGTATTTCCATATTTATTAGTTTCATCTGCAGTCATTGTCATCGGCAGAGTAAAAAAATCGGTTCTTTTAACAAAGCTTTACCTGGCTGTGTTTCGATTTCTGTAATCTGATATATACCCTTGCTTCCTTAAAAATCCAGTAGTACAATATGTACATAATCATAAAGGAGGATCCGATTTATGAAGAGAAAAAGATTTTCATTCTTGACATTGTTGGTTCTAGCTATCATGCTACTGATGCCGACATCCATTCAAGCGGCAGTCAAGCCCGGAACGGTTAAGCTGTCAAGTATCAAGGCTGTTGACTATAATAAAATCAACATCAAATGGAAAAAGACTTCCGGGGCTACGAATTACATTGTATACTACAAAAAAACCGGAAGCGGTAAATGGATTAAGGTGAAGACACTGGACAATAAAAAATCCAGTTATACTCACATCTCTTCCAGCAAATATCCAATTGTTGTGGGACAAAAATACACCTATACCGTAAAGGCTTACAATAAGAAGACGAAGAAGTCTGGCAGCTATAACAAAACAGGACTAGCAACAAGAACTGTTCCCGCAACCGTATATGGACTTGGCGCAAGCCTGACTGGAGATAACACCGTAAATGTCAGCTGGAATCCTGCCGGCGGTACGACGCATTACGTGATATACCGTAAAGCAAATGATTCGACACCTTCAAAAATTGCAACAATTTCATCCAAGTATACAAAATATGAAGACAAAAATCCTGTTGAAGGCGCTACAAACACTTATTTTGTTTTTGGTTATAGCAGTAAGCTTAAAATTTATGGAAACGGAAGCAATACGGGTGTAAGCATCAAGGTTAAGAGAAAAGTAACGCCTACGCCAGAGCCAACATCTAAGCCAGAAAAACCAGGCGATGACAATAATTATGGAGACAATGACGACGATTTTGACGACCCTGTAGACCCGATTGCTATGGCATCAGAAGTATTGAGACTTACAAACATCGAAAGAGCTAAAGAAGGGGCTCAGCCTTTGAAGTATAATAAAACACTTCAGGACGCAGCTATGATAAGAGCCAAAGAAATTTCTGTTAAATTTTCACACGAAAGGCCAAATGGAACAAGTTATAAAACCATTTTAGGCTGTGTAAATGGAGAAAATATAGCTATGGGATATGGGGATGCCGAATCTGTTGTTGAAGGATGGATGAATAGTTCAGGGCATAAAGTAACGATGCTCGATAATAGATATCAATACCTTGGCGTTGGATTTTATGAATCAGACAATGGAAATTATTATTGGGTTCAGGATTTTTCAACAGGAAACCCAGATGCATCCGGCTCTATTACATTTGATGCGAATGGAGGAACCATTAAAGGAAACTCAACATACACTATTTCAGGCTCACCCGGTGAACATGTATGGTTATATGACGCGCCATCACCGTATACTGTAGCGAACATACCTACTCCTATTAAAAATGGATATTCTTTTTCAGGATGGTTTCAATTAAAAAATCCTGATGATACATGGAACCCAATACGTCGAATTTCATACGCTGTAGGAGGAACGACGCTATATGCCAAATGGACTCCGAATAACTAGCATAAGAGATAAAAGCTTGCAGTAAAATGCAAGCTTTTTCCAACATCTTCTTTCGTAGATGAAAAATTAGTATTTCCATATTCATTAGTTTCATCTGTAGTCATTGTCATCGGCAGAGTAAAAAAAAATCGGTTCTTTTAACAAAGCTTTACCTGGCTGTGTTTCGATTTCTGTAATCTGATATATACCCTTGCTTCCTTAAAAATCCAGTAGTACAATATGTACATAATCATAAAGGAGGATCCGATTTATGAAGAGAAAAAGATTTTCATTCTTGACATTGTTGGTTCTAGCTATCATGCTACTGATGCCGACATCCATTCAAGCGGCAGTCAAGCCCGGAACGGTTAAGCTGTCAAGTATCAAGGCTGTTGACTATAATAAAATCAACATCAAATGGAAAAAGACTTCCGGGGCTACGAATTACATTGTATACTACAAAAAAACCGGAAGCGGTAAATGGATTAAGGTGAAGACACTGGACAATAAAAAATCCAGTTATACTCACATCTCTTCCAGCAAATATCCAATTGTTGTGGGACAAAAATACACCTATACCGTAAAGGCTTACAATAAGAAGACGAAGAAGTCTGGCAGCTATAACAAAACAGGACTAGCAATAAGAACTGTTCCCGCAACCGTATATGGACTCGGCGCAGGTCTGACTGGAGACAATACTGTAAATGTCAGCTGGAATCCTGCCGGCGGTACAACGCATTACGTGATATACCGTAAAGCAAATGATTCGACACCAATAAAAATCGCAACAGTTTCATCCAAGTATACAAAATACGAAGACAAAAATCCTGTTGAAGGTGCTACGAACACTTATTTTGTTTTTGGCTATAGTAGCAAATTTAAAGTTTATGGAGACGGAAATAATACAGGTGTAAGCATCAAGGTTAAGAGAAAAGCAACACCTACGCCAGAACCAACATCAAAGCCGGAAAACCCAGGCGATGACAACAATGATAATAATCATGGGGACAATGACGATGATTTTGACGACCCGGTAGACCCGATTGCTATGGCATCAGAAGTGTTGAGACTTACAAACATCGAAAGAGCTAAAGAAGGGGTTCAGCCTTTAAAGTATAATAAAGCGTTGCAAGATGCGGCTATGATAAGAGCTAAAGAGATTTCTGTTAAATTTTCACACGAAAGACCTAACGGACTTGGAAGTTCAACAGTTGGGGAAGAAGTAGGAATTGGAGTAGCCGTTATTGGGGATGAGAATATAGCAATGGGGCAGGGCTCCCCAGCATCAGTTGTTCATGATTGGATGAATAGTCCTGGGCATAGAATTCCAATTATTAGAAGCTCAAATTTATATATGGGGGTTGGATTTTATAAAGCAGGAAATGGAATATACTATTGGGTGCAAGATTTTTCAGAAACAAACGTAATTTCAAATTCAAAAGGAAGTATTATCTTTGATGGAAACGGAGGAACTATTAATGGAAATAGCACCTATGTTATGTTTGGAATTGCTGGAAGTTACGCCTGGTTTTATGATGCTCCACAGCAATATGAAATCACAAATATTCCTCAGCCCATTAGGTCAGGATATTCTTTTTCTGGATGGTATATATCATCTTCACCTTCTGATTCAGCCTTACCTCTAAAAAGATGTCCATACAGCAAAAATGAAAATAGGGTATATGCTAAATGGGTTAAGATAAGCTAAAACGCAAAACGCAAAATATAAAAGCTTGCATTAAAATGCAAGCTTTTATATTGTTCTTTTTACTTTTTATTCTATTTTTTTTGTTTGCGTTTTCTGGTTCTTTTAGTCTTAGTATTATTATAAATAATCAACCCAATTCCAGTTACCATAATTACACCGAATCCAATAAAGATATGCTTCCACTTGCCATTATCACTGTTAAAAAAAGCTAATAATAATAAACAAAGTTAAAAAAAGTGAATTCGAATTCACTTTTTGGAATTAAATTGGCAGAACTACTTTTTCATTCCTGCATTTCGGGATATCCTGCCAGGCTAAAACGTAATCTGTCATATCTACATTACCGTTGACCCATCGCTGGTTTTCTGTAAAGGCTAATGGGCGGGCATCCGCGGATTTTCCTTCCACCACCTGGACTAGGCACATATATTTCTGGTAGTCGAGAGTGTTCTCGTTAAGCTTTCCCGGTTCCGGCAGGTCTTCTTCTACACCGATCCACCCGTCAGGGATATTGTTTACAATACGGCGAGGACGTTTTCCTTCGCTGACCCAGCAACATCCTTTCTCGGGATTTTCTGTGAAAGAAAGAATATAATCAAGATCAAATTCTCCGTCTGTCATGACTTTCTGGATGTAAAGAATATCCGGGACAATATCTTCATCTGTTTTCTTCCAGCCGATACGGATCCGGTACTGGAATCCATCGATGTGATCTGCAATATACGTAATCTTGCAGAATGGATAAATGCCTTTGATGGATGTCGCCTCGTTAAATGCTTTGTTTGAGATCTCGATATGAGTAAAGTCTTTTGGGCTTAATCCGATCCGTTTTGCCCCTTCTCTGAGTACGGGATATGTTTCTTCTAACAGGGATTCTATCCCGGAAGCAGCTGCTTTCAACAGAAACCCTGCTGTTTTAAATCCTTTGATTGTTAATCTTTTCATGTGTGGCCTCCTTGTTTTTCCATAATATGACAAAAACCGTCTGATAGTTGTCAGACGGTATGGTTTTGTTTGTAGTGGATTCCGCGTTTTTTTAATTCTTTATCCAATTCCAGCATGGCACGAGGTCCGATCCCCGGGATGGCGTGGATCTCATCCCTGGTATGGTTGGAAAAGTCTGAGAACTTGGTGATCCCGATGGTATGTAAGGCATTCAGTATCCGAAGCGAGATGGGGGAATGTTTGAGTTCCCGGGATACTTCCTTTTCGGACTTCAGACGAGGGATTCCCGCATATTTTTCAAACCGGTATTCCTGTGTGGCATCTGGGTATTTTTTGGTGTCGACTTTTTCGAGGAACATTTCTTTTGGACGGACATAGGTTGCACAATCGCCATATAATGCCTGATATACGACCATGGGTTCCTTAGTTTCCGTGTGTATTGCCTCACAGATGATCTTGTAGAGGTATGCGTTATGGTCGTCGGAGTTGGTCATCCCTCTCTTAAAGTGCTGTACTACATCTCCGGGGCGAAGTTCTTCCGTTACCGTTTTCTTGCAGAATTCTCTTGTTCTTAACATTTTTTTCTCCTTTCATGATCAGTTTCGGATAAAATGAAGAAATTTCCGCATGAACAAAAAAGATTGATATTTTGACATATTATGAAGAAAAACGGAGGAAGAGATATGTTTAACTTGGAGAATGTATTCGGAAAAAAGGCAAAAAAGGCAATGATGACGAAGGAAGAGATTACGGAATTTATCAAAACGAATCCGGAAGCCCTCCGCAGCTTTGAGGAATCCTATACAAGACATGCGAAAAATAAAGTAAGCAATAATTTTTTTGCAGTCAATGCGAAACAGGCAGTCAGTGAAAAATGTTTTCTTTCTGATTTTGCTGCGGAGAATGTACACCTTGATGCCCTTGTTCAGAGGATCGTAGCAGAACTTTTGGACAGTGCCGCAGTCTATGTCTGGGACGGAGCGGACGATCATGTGCAGACTTTTGATTCCCTTCCGGAAGACTATGTCCCGGTCAGTAATGAGGATCTAAAGTCTGTCCCGGAAGGATACCGCCCGGAACTTACCGGATATCTGTATAAACGGGATATCGGAGAAGCTGCATCCGGGATGCTTTTAAGTGTATATAAGGATTTCCTGCTCTGTAAGGATCCGAAAAAGAAAATGCAGCTTTACGGTATGTTCCGTCAGGGTCTTGATATCCAGGACCTGGATCCAATAACTTATAAGATCATTGACCGTAACAGGAACAGCATGGGATACTGGCTGCCGCCTCTTGTATAGGCAGTCAAACAACAGGATTTTTTTAAAATTCCACAGACGAAGGTTTTGAAAGTGCCGCTTCCCTTGCTGCAGCTGACCAGGATGGAATATATGTCTTTGAATCCATCTACACTGTGTATCGTGGATGAGTTTTGTCTAAAAGCTTTTGGACTGGATCCGGAGAAAGAGTACTTTATCAAAACCGGGACCTATTCCAACAAGTTTGATTTCCGCAATGCCCATGTATTGGGGGAAAAGGAAGTACGTGAACTTGGGGAGTACCTGCTGTTTATCCATTTCCAGGCATTGTGCATGGCGCATTATGACCTGTCTGGCAGGAACCAGCCATGTATCTATGGCGTATCCACTACGACAGAATGGGTAGTGCGGGAATATATCCAGCCGAAACCGGGAGCGAAAGAGATCTATTTTGGCCTGCCGCTCCGTCCGGAGTACCGTATCTTTGTGGATTTTGATTCTGACCGTATTCTTGGATGCAGCCCATACTGGGAGCCGGAAATGATGAAGAAACGGTTTGGACACTCCGCGGATTCCACCAAACCGGATAAGGTGCATGATTACATCACGTACTCTGCTGCGGAAGAAGAACTGATGGAACAGTATCGAAAAAATATCGGAAAAGTTAAGGAAAATCTGAAAAGGATGCTTCCGGAGATAGGCTTAACCGGACAGTGGAGCATGGATATCATGCAGAATGGAAACGACTTTTATCTGATCGATATGGCATTGGCGGAAAATTCTGCATTAAAAGAGTGTGTGCCGAAGAGTTTATTAAAGAAAGTGGAAGAGGACTGGATTCCGCGGATTAATACTAACCCGCATATCCTGGAACTGCTTAAAATCATCGAAAAGGAATGGGATAAAAGATTCCCGCTGTCGTTCATTACAAACGGACGAAAACTCGCAGATACTCCGGATATCTTTGAGGCGGTGCAGGATATGCAGAAAAAATACGGAAAGAAAAAGATCATGATCCAGGTAACGGACGATCCGCGGTTTTATCCGCAGCCGTTTTCAGAAAAACAGAAGTATCGGTTAAAGAAGCTGGATGCAGTCATCGAAGGTGTTCCGGGAAACGGGAATAAGTGTCTGTATCTGCAGGGAAGGACTCTGGAAAATTTCGATGATTCCTGGTGGAATACGATCGCTCCGAAATGTGTAAATGTAAGGCTGCTTGCGAAACAGGGAGTGGATTCCATCCGCGGAATAGTCAATACGCTGTTTCGTGCAGGAAAAGTCTGTACGCCATCCATATCTCCTGCCGGAGATATCAAGCTTGGAGAATCTGCTTTGTGTCCGTCCGTGGCATCCATATATGACACGGAACAGGAGATTATTGAGAAAATACAGAGATGCAGGTGTCAGTCATGTGAGTATTCGTGGCAGCAGTTAAAAAGTACAAGTATAAAAGCATTTGAGATGTTAGAAAAAAATTGATAGAAATGGCAAAATTCCTGTATCTTCGGAGTTTTGCCTTTTTTCGTATCGGTATATTTCCTGAAAGAAAAATGCTATCATTGCATTAAAGTAAGATATTAAAGGCGATGAAATGCGGAGGAAGTCCATGAATGAATATGTAAGGTATATGAATATGCGGTATGAGATGGCAGAGTGTGCCGAAGTGACGAGACAGGTTCTTGGTCTGACGGTACCGGTATCGCTGGAAACTTTAATGGAAGCGATGAAAAAGGCCGGGATCCAGTGTGTGCCGGATGAAAGTCTTGATACAGATACCAGGATCGTAGAGCTGCCGGAAAACCCGGAATATGCTTTCCAGATCCTGTATAGCATAAAGATCAACGACAGGTCTCTGATCTTCTGTCTGGCCAGTGCGCTCGGTGAAATCCTTCTGCATCGTCTCAATTTTGCGGAATAAATATGGAAGGTGGTGCCTTATGAAGAAGATCGGTACAGCAGATATTATCTGGAAAGAATTTGATAATTTCGTAAAAACAGAAAAAGAGCATTCCATGAAAAAAGAACCCGGATGGTATGTGTCCGTCCGCTGGTCTGTTCCCAGAGAGATTCAGGACATTCTCTGGAGTATGTATACCAAAACAGGAGAAGGAAAAGACGCGGATGGCTGCGGATGTCCGCTTGGGGAGATTTCCGGGTTTAAACTGGACAGTATCAGACAGCACCAGGATTACCTGGACAGTATGGGCCTTTCCTGGGATCTGTTGTACCTTCTTGATGGCATAGCTGTTCTTCAGTCCGGAAGTCTGATGATCGGACCCCCGGATAGCACTGTTTTCTGTAAAGAATACACAGACCTTGATACATGTCCGGAATTAATGGGAAAATATCCTCTGGTCAGCAAAAACTCAGCTTCCAGAAAAGAGGTAGCTTCCGGTATCCGAAATAAGCAGAAAGAGATTGATGGTAAGAAGAAAGAACTGGAACAGCTGGAGAAAGAAAAGCAGGCGGAACTGGAAAAACTGAAGCAGGAACTGGAAGCAAAGTATGCGGAAAAGACACAGCTTATCCGGGAGAAAAAGAAAGAAATGGAAGAGCAGATGGTTCAGTTAAACAACCAGATGTTTGTCCTGGATACAGAGCTTTATGGCATCCGGTGTATGATGGGTGAAACCGTTCAGTTTGTCCAGCTGGTCAAAGGATTGGAAGCAGAAGAAAAAGCCCCAGTGGTATTTTTCCAAAAGATCCGTTTCCTGGATGAAGAACTGGGAAAATGGCTGGCAGTTTATGATTTTGACGGAAAAGATATTGCGTCCTTCGAGGATGCATTAAAAAACCGGGAAGACATCCGGGAAAGGTTTGCTCCCGGACCGAAATCTGTCTCTGTGATCCGGATCAGTAAAAACAATATCTTATGCGGTGCCTCAGATATGGTATCGAATGTTTTGGATACCTATAAGAAATTTCATGGGAAACAGATCGGTATCCTTATCCGGAATGGAGAGAACCTGTACGTGGGGTGGACGGATGAGGAGAAGGTCCGTATCAAAGATGAAAATGTATATCTGAAGCCGGAAACCAGGGAAGATTCCCTGGAAGAAGCAGAAGCCCAGTCCCGGGAAGAGGTTGCTTCCCGTTACTTTGTATTCAGCATCCTGCAGGGGGTATTGAATGATGGCAGGATATTAAAGGTTCCGGAGAAGATCAATGTATTAACACCATCCCCATACCTGATCTTTTCCATGGCAGACGGGTGGCTGGAAGACAACCGGTATGGAACTTTTGCGGATATTGTTGAGCGCACAGATGCACCTCTTATGAAAGGCGATATGATCCTCACTACGATAAAGATCGAGCGCGATGATGCCGGCCTTGGGAATATCTGGAACAATGGAAGGAGTACAAGGTATGATGCGTGGAACAATGACCGCGGAAGAGGAGAAAGGAACCGTACCCACGATGCCCATATCCCCGACAGGAGAGTTGTCCCGGTTAACCTGGTAGATACGATTGATACTTACACTATTACGGAAAAGAAGTTCCGCCTGACCGTTACGGAAGTTCCGGTAAAGGTAGTCAGGGAAGGAAATACAACGGTGACCCAGTTCCGGTACGATACGAAAAAGACCAATGAGTATCTTGGTAAAATAACTTCTTATCTGACAGTAAAAAACAACAAGCTATATGAAAAGATCGATGTGAAAGGAAAGTCGCCCGAACAGATCCTTGCAGCTGCAAAAGCCTATGGCTATGTCCATACAGATGCAGAGCAGATCACGATGGACCACACGCATTCTTATTACACGGTATTTGAGAGCATTGTGCATACGGAAACAGAAAAAGAATACTACGTTTCCGCCAAAAAGGATAATTACTGGAAGGATGCGGATTCCTTTGCCAACATGAAGATCCGGCCGGGCGAATACCTGAATCTGACATTTTTAAATTCTGTATATCTGGTCTATGCGATCCAGAATCATAAGATTGGCGGATGGCGACGTGGGGGAATGACGGTAGACTATGCCAACAGTATCCCGTATCTCAATAAAGCACTGGAGTATATCCGGAAACGGGAAAAGGAAGAAGCTGTCATGATTGGCAGATATATGGAGTTGTATGAGGGATGGCAGGTAGATGTCTCTGAGTGGCGGCTAAAAAACAATTACCATCGTCTTACAGATGCGAGAGCAGGGAAATTTGCAAAAGAAAAAGCCGGGAAAATCCCGGCCCAAAAGGAGAAAAAATGTATATGAAAAGCAATCCTGCTTGTTTACGACTATTAATATAACGGAAAATAATGGTGAGATTGTGAAGAGAATGTAGTTAAATTGTGAAAAGTAGTTGGTGTGACAGAAAGGAGGAAGTATGATCATTTCGATTCCTTGCAAATTTGGTGAAAAAGCATTGTGTAGAAGAATGCTTGTGTTCTGTGGTGTGGACTGGTTCAGATGGTCTTCCGGCATGGAGTATACGTATTTCTTTGAGACAGGAGATTTCTGGCATGAGGCAGATTTCTACACAGGAGATGGAGCTGGCATGTCCAAATACATCGAAGTGGATAATGTCCTGCTTTCTTCCTTTGTTCTGAGGGAAAAAGGCTTACCTCTCCGCGGAGAAGGATCCGTAGAAGGATTCCGGTTCAAAAACGGAAAAAAATATGACCCTATCCTGTGCGAAACTTTTTACTTTTTGCATCATTGTGTCGAATCTGATGAGAAAGGATACTGTGTTCCCGGTGGGGATATTATTTTCCAGAGAAACTGGAACGAAAAACAGATAGATGCTATACTGTCCAAAAGAGGAGGAAAAGGTCGTGAAAGTAATATTTCTTGATACTGACGGTGTTTTGACACATACGGATTACCTCAACTGGCAGACCAGGCACATTGATCCGGAAAAAGTCCTTGAACAGATCCCGTCTGTCATTTCCTTAGACCAGCTGGACATCCACTGCAAACATGGGACAGGCAGGGCTGCGGAGGTGGAGAAATGGCTTATCAGAAATATGACATGTTCCACAGTTTCGTCCGTCTTTTTGGAATGCCGGGGAGACAAAACTGGGATAAGAATCTGATACGTAAGAGAAAAAAGGAAATCTCAAAAGAGCTGACAGATACGATCAGGGAAAAGAAATTGAAAAGACGGAGGTGTATGGTCTGCGGAAGGAACCTGCCATTTGGCTACCCATACAAACTGTGCCAGCCCTGCTTTGAAAAAAAGAAGTTTTTTGAGGATTTTTTTGAGACTGTGGATACTTAAATAGTGCTGTCTCATTACAATTAAGAGAAACAGACACAAAAAAAGAGGGCTAAAAACCCTCTTTTTTGTTTACCGTTCCAACGACACAACTAACATTCCGACATTCTTATATACAATTACTGTACAAAATTTGTCAGGGTTCGCTTTGTCGTGGTCAAGTGGACCTGGCGGGAATTGAACCCGCGTCCGAAAGCCTATTCATTGAGGCATCTCCCATCACAGTCGCTGTTTTAACATTCCCTTGGATGTACGCCCACCGACAGGCTTACAACCTTAGTAGCTTCATGATACATCTACCGGGGCAAAGCTTACCCGGCAAGGTTTCTCACATGGTCGACGTCAGATTCCTGAAGTGTGAGTGCATCAGGGCTGACGAGCAGCAATTAGGCTGCTAACGCGTACTGTTCGTCTGCGTTTATATTTAGTTTCCCGGTTGGTACGCAGTCTGGGAGTCTGCGGATGGCTTCCCCAACTTCAAAGCCCCCGTCGAAACCAGTACAAGCCCTGAAAATGAGTCTGCAACGCTGTTTTTTCATAAAACAGCACTGGTGATGAGACGAAAGCACTTTTTAATATTGTTAATATTGATATATCATTCATTATATAAGATATATCGACTGATTAACAGTATAGAAATAAAAACAGAATTTGTCAAGAAGATTTTTATATTTGAGGCTATTTGGTGTTGTGAACAGCAATACTTATAATTTTTCTGTCATATGTTCACAAATCTTACATAAATCTCTGCTATAGTAACCATATGAAAGATAAAATCTGTTGCTGAGGGCGATTTTCCCGGATTTTGCGCTGTGGCTGTAAAGGCGCTGAACAGTCGTGGATTTTAACAATACTCGGAAAACAGTATAAATAAAAAGTAAAAACTGTTTCGGAAAATAATGAAGAAAAACGGAGGGGATCAAATGGATACATTAAAAATCCTGGTGGTGGATGATGAGAGCCGCATGAGAAAGCTGGTAAAGGATTTCCTGACAAAGAAGAATTTCCAGGTACTGGAAGCCGGTAATGGTGAAGAAGCCATGGATATCTTTTATGAGGAGAAGGACATCGCACTGATCATTTTGGATGTCATGATGCCGAAGATGGATGGATGGGAAGTTTGCCGTGAGATTCGCAAGAACTCAAAAGTTCCGATCATTATGCTGACTGCAAGAAGTGATGAGAGAGATGAGCTTCTTGGATTTGATCTGGGGGTAGATGAATACATCTCTAAACCATTCAGTCCGAAAATCCTTGTTGCAAGAGTGGAGGCAATTCTGAGACGTACAGGTCAGAATAATCCGGAAGATGTGATTTCAGCAGGCGGCATTGTTATAGATAAAGCAGCACATCTGGCTACTGTGGATGGTAAGCCTATGGAACTGAGCTTTAAGGAATTTGAACTTCTGACATATTTTCTGGAGAATCAGGGAATCGCACTTTCCAGAGAAAAGATCCTGAATTCTGTATGGAATTATGACTACTTTGGAGATGCCCGTACGATTGATACCCATGTTAAGAAGCTCAGAAGTAAAATGGGAGATAAAGGTGAATATATAAAGACTGTATGGGGTATGGGATACAAGTTTGAGGTAGACGAATGACAGGAAACGGAAAAACAGATAAAAAATTTCATACTCTGCAACATCAGATTTCAGTAGTGTTTATATGTCTGTTACTGCTTTCGATCTTTACCATTACTCTGATCAATGGTCTTTTTCTTGAAAAATATTATGTATCCAAAAAAGTAGAAGTGCTGGAGGAGGCAAAAGAAGTGTTGTCTCAGATGAATCTGGATGACATCCTGCAGTATGATACAGATATAGAAGAGGACAAAAAAGGGGCAACAGATGAGATTTCGGATGAGATTGAGAGGAGCAGTTCCAGAAATAACCTTACCTGGATCATAGTAAATGAGGAAAACAGCGGTTATTATTACTGGGGAGAGAATAATATGGCAAAAATGCTCCGCAGTAAGCTGTTTGGGTATATTAATAATCTGGATCAGGATATGCAGCACAGTCGTGTGCTCAAAAAGACAGATACCTGTACCATGTGGCAGGTGCATGATCGCTTTGCAGGCATGGAATATGTGGAATGCTGGGGACAGTTTGATAATGGTTACTATTTCCTGATCCGTTCTCCTCTGGAAAGTATTAAGGAAAGTGCATCTATTTCCAACAGTTTTTACTTCATTGTAGGAATAATCATAATTGTGGTCAGCGGTATTGTGATTCTTGTGATGACAAATCGTATTACCCGCCCGATCAGTGAACTGACCAAATTATCAGAGAAGATGTCTGATCTGGATTTTGATGCCAGATATCAAAGCAGGGCAGGTAATGAGATTGATGTACTTGGCGATAACTTTAACAAAATGTCCAGAAAACTTGAGAGCACGATCTCAGAGTTGAAATCGGCTAATAACAAGCTTCAGAAAGACATAGAAGATAAGATTAAAATTGATGAGATGCGTAAGGAATTTCTTGATAATGTTTCTCATGAGCTGAAAACTCCTATTGCATTGATCCAGGGATATGCAGAGGGGCTGAATGAAAATATTTCCGATGATCCGGAAAGCAGGGAATTTTACTGTGAAGTTATTATGGATGAGGCTTCAAAGATGAACAAGCTGGTCAAAAACCTGCTGACGCTGAATCAGCTGGAGTCCGGTAAAGATGCCCCGGTGATGGAAAGATTTGACATTGTATCTCTGATCAGGGGTGTACTTGGTTCCATGCATATTATGATCGAACAGAAAGAAGCAACTGTGATTTTTGAAGAAACAGAACCTGTATATGTATGGGCGGATGAGTTTAAGATTGAAGAGGTTGTGACCAATTATACAAGCAATGCACTGAACCATCTGGACGGAGAACGAAAAGTAGAAATTAAGGTTCTTCAGGAAGAGGACTGTGTGAAAGTAACCGTATTTAATACAGGTACTCCGATTCCGGAAGAGGATATCCCAAATCTCTGGAATAAATTCTACAAAGTAGATAAGGCCCGGACAAGAGAATATGGCGGAAGTGGTATCGGACTTTCAATTGTTAAGGCAATCATTGAGAGTATGAACCAGAAATATGGGGTATGCAATTATGATAATGGCGTGGAGTTCTGGTTCACTCTGGATTGCAGGCAGTGATAAGATATCCGGGTATTGTGAACGGAGTGAACAGTAACCGGTAGTATGACCGGAATAAAAACAGACAGAAGCAAAGAAAGCACTTTGCAACTGTCTGTTTTTGGGTTATACTGTATTGGAGCGTTTTGATCGGATATTTTATTCCGGTCTGACATGTGATCCGGAAAACCTTTGGATTACCATAATGAGGAAAACAGATAATGACATCAGGAGGATAACATGATTGCAATAATTGACTATGATGCCGGAAATATTAAAAGTGTAGAAAAAGCACTTCATTATCTTGGGGAAGAAACAACAGTAACCCGCGATCCGCAGACTTTGTTAAATGCGGATAAAGTAATCCTGCCGGGCGTGGGAAGCTTTGGACAGGCGATGGAGAATCTTCATACATACGGACTTGTACCTGTGATCCATGAGATTGTAGAGAAGAAGACGCCATTTCTTGGAATCTGCCTGGGACTTCAGCTCCTTTTTGAAAGCAGCGAGGAGACACCGGGGGTGGAAGGCCTTGGAATCCTGAAAGGGAAAATTGTTAAGATTCCGCCTGCGCCCGGGCTTAAGATTCCACATATGGGATGGAATTCCCTGCATTTTCAGAATAATGGCAGACTGTTTCAGGGAATCCCGGAACAGACCTATGTATATTTTGTGCATTCTTATTATCTGCAGGCAGAGGAGCCTGAGATTGTAAAGGCTACTACAGAATACAGCACCTGTATTCATGCTTCCGTAGAAAAGGACAATGTATTTGCCTGCCAGTTCCATCCGGAAAAGAGCAGCAAATGGGGACTGAAGATACTTGAAAATTTTGCTGCTGTGGGAAAAGACGGCAATACTGAGAAGGAGGGAAAATAAGATGTTTACAAAGAGAATTATTCCCTGCCTGGATGTAAATAACGGACGTGTGGTAAAGGGCGTAAATTTTGTGCAGCTTCGCGATGCGGGTGATCCGGTGGAGATTGCCAAAGCCTATGATGCAGCAGGAGCAGATGAACTGGTGTTTCTCGATATTACAGCATCCTGCGAACAGAGAGATACGGTAGTTGACATGGTAAGACGGGTTGCTGCCAATGTATTTATCCCGTTTACAGTAGGCGGCGGTATCCGTACTGTAGATGATTTCAAGAAACTGCTGAGAGAAGGAGCAGATAAGATTTCCGTAAATTCTGCAGCAATTGACAGACCGGAACTGATCAGTGAGGCGGCTGACAAGTTTGGAAGCCAGTGCGTAGTTGTGGCTATTGATGCCAAGCGCAGAGAAGACGGCGGATGGAATATTTACAAACATGGCGGAAGACTGGATACAGGGATTGATGCCATAGAGTGGGCAAAGAAAGTGGAAGCTCTGGGTGCAGGGGAAATCCTTCTTACCAGTATGGACTGTGACGGTACAAAAGCAGGATATGATCTGGCTCTTACCAGAGCAATTGCTGATGCTGTCTCCATTCCTGTGATCGCATCAGGCGGTGCAGGTACACTGGAGCATTTTTATGATGCACTGACCGAAGGGGGAGCAGATGCTGCACTGGCTGCGTCTTTGTTCCATTATAAAGAACTGGAGATTTCTCAGGTGAAGGATTATCTGTCTGACAGGGGAATTTCTGTCAGACGATGACCACGAAAAATATAAGAGGTGAAGGATAAGGTATGTCAGCAATTTCAGGTGACTGGCTGGAAGCCCTGAAGGGGGAGTTTCACCAGCCGTATTATGCGAAATTATATAAAACGGTGATGACAGAATATCAGACCAGGAAGATTTTTCCTCCTGCGGATGATCTGTTTAATGCATTTCATTTTACACCGTTGAATGAAGTGAAGGTAGTGATTCTGGGTCAGGATCCCTATCATAATGACGGGCAGGCTCATGGGCTTTGTTTTTCCGTAAAGAGAGGAGTGGAGACTCCGCCGTCCCTGGTGAATATTTATCAGGAGCTTCATGATGACTGTGGATGCTATATCCCCAATAACGGCTATCTGGAGAAGTGGGCGAAGCAGGGGGTGCTTCTTCTGAACACAGTTCTGACTGTACGCGCCCATCAGGCAAATTCACACAGGGGGATCGGCTGGGAGCAGTTTACGGATGCTGCGATCCAGGTTCTGAATGAGCAGGACCGTCCTATTGTATTTCTGCTCTGGGGACGTCCGGCGCAGATGAAAAAATCCATGCTGAATAATCCGAAGCATCTGATTCTGGAGGCACCTCATCCAAGTCCTCTGTCTGCTTACAGGGGATTTTTCGGATGTAAACATTTCAGTAAAACAAACGAATTTCTTGTTGCCAATGGTCTGGAACCAATCGACTGGCAGATAGAAAATATATAAGAAAAGAGGTAATGTGTAGTCAGGTAAAAGACACACAGTGATAACATGAATCAGAAAAACAATTTAGTAAAAAATGCATCCTTTCTGATGATTGCAGCTATGATCTCCAAGGTGATCGGTCTTCTGTACAAGAGTCCCCTTTCCAATATTATAGGAAGCCTTGGAATGGGCTATACAAGTCTTGCACAGAATGCCTATATGATCCTTCTGATGATCGCATCCTTTAGTATTCCACAGGCGGTATCCAAGCTGATCTCCGAGCGTATTGCTCTGAAGGATTACAGAAATGCACATAAGTTCTTTAAGGGTGCCATGATCTATGCCATGGTGATTGGCGGAGTGGTCGGTTTATTCTGTCTCTTTGGAGCAGGGCTGATCATCCCTCAGAATCAGAAGGATGCAATTCCGGCACTTCAGATCCTGGCTCCGACGATTTTTTTGTCCGGTATTCTTGGGGTATTCAGAGGATATTTTCAGGCATACAGAAATATGATGCCAACATCTATCTCCCAGATCATTGAGCAGGTATTTAATGCGGCAGTCAGTCTTCTGGCAGCCTGGGGATTCATCAATGCATTCTCAGATGGAACAGAGAACAGCATTGCAAAATGGGGGGCAGCAGGTTCCACAGTAGGAACCGGAGCCGGAGTGGTGACTGCATTGGCATTCATGCTTCTGGTGTATGGTGTAAACCGCAGAAAAATCCTGCACCGGGTAGCGAGAGACCACAGACATCAGGAAGAGTCCTACAAAGAGATTTTTCGTGTGATCATCCTGGTTGTTTCGCCGATCATTCTCAGCGCCTTTGTTTATAATGTAAATGCTTATATCAATGGGTATCTTTTCTCGGATATTCTGGGAAGAAGAGGTGGAGATGCGGCACAGATTGGTATTTTATATGCAGAGTATGCTACTTACTTTATGACAATTATTAATATTCCTCTGACGCTGTCCAGTACGGCACCTACTTCCATGATTCCGGAAGTTTCCGCCCTGTATGCCACCGGAGACATTGAAGCGACCAGAGAGTGCATTGACCAGACCGTACAGCTTTCTATGGTAGTTTCCGCCCCATGTGCCATGGGACTGGCAGTGCTTGCACAGCCGATTGTATTTTTGCTTTACGGAAATTCCACAGGACTGGCAGCCAACCTGCTGATCCTTGGTTCTTTTTCGATCCTGCTCAATGGAATGTCAAATATTTCCAATGGAGTTCTGCAGGCAATCGGACAGCAGAGGATTCCGGTGATTACGGCTGCAATCGCACTGGTTGTGGATATTGTGGTAGTGGTAGTGCTGCTGTTTACTACAAACCTTGGAGTTTATGCACTGCTGATCGCAATGGTGATCTATTCTGTGGTTGTATGTGTGTTAAATGACAGAGCCATGAAGAAATATCTGCAGTATAAGAATCCATGGAAAGAAGGATATCTGTATCCTGTTCTTGCATCTGTTCCCATGGGAATTGTTGCAGGCTGTATCTGCTATGGACTGAACATTTTTGTAAAATCCAATTTCATTTGTCTGATCGTTTCCATTCCTGTTGCTGCGGTTGTTTATCTGTTTGCTTACCTGATCATCAGCAAGCCGTCAGAATCACAGCTTAGAAGAATTCCGGGTGGAAGCTATCTGATAAGGATTGCAGAGAAACTTCCGTTCTGGCAGAATAATTAAACACTGAAATTATAAAAACAAAAGAGTTATATTTCATGGTTTAAATGTATTTCTGAAATAGAAACACATTTAAAATTTCTGAAATATAACTCTTTTTTTGAGCGCGTTTGAAAAATGCTTTTCGCAAAGCAGGATATGTAGATTGCGGGAATGATTTTTCAAATATGCTCTAGAGCGTGTCTGAAAAATCATTCCCGCAATCTGCACGTCCCACTTTGCGGTATATTTTGTCCGAATTCGGTTGTCGTAGCCCGCTACGACGCCCTCATCCGAACAAAATCTCCCACAAATTGTGACGCACATCTTGCGTAAAGCCTTTTTCAGACACGCTCTAAGGCGGATATATTGCAAGGTAAAATACATTGCAATATATCCATTACGGTATTATTTATGCATTTTTTTCTTCTACTTTTTTCAGATTCTTCTGAGCTGTGGAGAGCATCAGTTTGATTCGGTTGAGCTGGTTAACTTCACTTGCACCCGGATCATAGTCGATGGCTACAATATTGGCTGTCGGATATTCTCTGCGGATCTCTTTGATAACACCCTTACCTACAATGTGGTTCGGCAGACATCCGAAAGGCTGGATACAAACAATATTCGGAACATCTCCATGGATCAGTTCCATCATCTCACCTGTCAGGAACCATCCCTCACCTGTCTGGTTTCCGGTGGAAACGATCGGAGATGCCATTTTTGCCAGATCTCTGATATCAGCAGGCGGTGCAAAATGGCGGCTCTGTGCAAGAGCTTCGCTTGCAGGCTTTCTCACCCATTCGATTGCTTTGATTCCCCAGTTTGCCATGGTTGCCTTGGACTTCTTGAATCCAAGATTTTCTACCTTAAAGTTCTGATTATAGAAGCAGTAGCACATGAAATCGATCAGATCCGGTACAACTGCCTCAGCGCCTTCAGATTCCAGAAGCTCTGCCAGATGATTATTTGCAGCAGGCAGGAACTTGACAAGGATCTCACCTACGATGCCGACACGAGGCTTCTTCACATCACTGATGGGAATGGTATCAAATTCATGAACCATTTCGCGGCACATTTTTTTAAACTGGCTGTGGCTGATACTGCTTCCGCTTAAGAAAGAGATCACACGCTGTTCCCAGATTTTATGTTTCCTGTTTACGATTCCCTCTTCCAGTTCATAAGGACGCATACGATATACGCATTTCATCAGGATATCTCCGAATACGGCACCGTAAGCAACTTTCTTCACTAATGGAAGCGTAAGTTTGAATCCGGGATTGCTTTCCAGACCGCTTAAGTTAACAGAGATAACCGGAATCTGTTCCATACCGGCTTTCTTTAATGCGCGTCGTATAAATGCGATATAGTTGGAAGCACGACATCCGCCACCTGTCTGTGACATGACAACGGCCGTTTTGTTCAGGTCATATTTACCGGAAAGCAGAGCATCCATGATCTGTCCCACAACGATCAGAGACGGATAGCAGGCGTCATTGTTTACATACTTCAGACCAACATCCACTGCATGCTTATTGTCATTCGGAAGCACCTCCAGGTTGTATCCGCAGGAATTGAATGCTGCCTGCAGGAGGCTGAAATGGAACGGTGACATCTGCGGGCAGAGGATGGTATAGTCCTTTCTCATTTCCTTTGTAAAGGATACTTTATCAATGGAAGCAGGTTTGACAGTACGTTTCTGTCCCTGTGCTTTCTTCGCGCGGATCGCTGCGATCAGGGAACGGATACGGATTCTTGCAGCACCAAGGTTATTTACCTCGTCAATCTTTAAGCAGGTATAGATTTTGTCACTTCCGTCAAGGATTTCATAAACCTCGTCAGTAGTAACTGCATCCAGACCACATCCAAAAGAGTTGAGCTGGATCAGATCCAGGTCATCGCGTGTCTTTACATAGTTTGCAGCAGCATACAGTCTGGAGTGGTACATCCACTGGTCATTGACGCGGATCGGGCGTTCCACAGGTGCCAGATGAGAGATGGAATCCTCAGTAAGTACGGCAATACCATAGCTGTTGATCAGATCCGGGATACCATGATGGATTTCCGGGTCAATATGGTATGGGCGTCCTGCAAGGACAATACCATGGCGTCCTGTATCTTCCAGATATTTCAGGGTTTCTTCCCCTTTTTTCTGTACATCGCGGCGTGCAGCAGCCATTTCCTCCCAGCCCTTATGCACAGCAGCTTTGACTTCTTCTGCCGGGATATCCTTAAATTCCTCTACCAGACGATTTGCCAGAATTTCCTCAGAAGTAAATGCAAGGAACGGATTGCGGAAGGTAATGGACGGATCATTTAATTCGTCTACGTTATTTTTGATATTTTCGGCATAAGAGGTAACGATCGGGCAGTTATAGTGATTGACTGCATCTGGGAACTCGTTACGTTCATATGGAATACAAGGGTAGAAAATAAATTTCACACCATTGCGGATCAGCCAGGTTACATGGCCATGTGCGAGCTTGGCAGGGTAGCATTCGGATTCACTTGGAATGGATTCAATACCCAGCTCATAAATCTTTCTGGTGGAAGTAGGAGAGAGCACAACCTCATACTTCAGTTCTGTAAAGAAAGTATACCAGAAAGGATAATTCTCAAACATATTCAGAACACGGGGGATACCTACTTTGCCTCGCGTTGCCTTATCAGCAGTAAGCGGTGTGTAGGAGAAAATACGTTTATATTTATATTCATAAAGATTCGGAATATGATCTTTGTTCTTTTCCTTGCCAATACCACGCTCGCAGCGGTTACCGCTTACATACTGGCGGCCGCCGGAGAATTTGTTGATAGTCAGACGGCAGTTATTGGTACATCCACGACAGTTTGCCATAGAAGTTGTATATTTCAGCTCGTTGATCTTATCAATGGAGAGCATAGTCGTTTCTGCGCCTTCCTGATGGCGTTCGCGGGCAATCAGTGCGGCACCGAAAGCACCCATGATTCCGGCAATATCCGGACGGATGGCTTCGCAGCCTGCAATCTTTTCGAAGCTTCGAAGAACTGCATCATTGTAGAAGGTACCACCCTGTACAACGATGTGCTTGCCAAGTTCGGAAGCGTCAGAAACCTTGATAACCTTATACAGAGCATTTTTGATAACAGAGTAAGCAAGACCTGCGGAAATATCAGAAACCTCAGCTCCCTCTTTCTGTGCCTGTTTTACCTTGGAATTCATGAAAACAGTACATCTGGTACCAAGATCAATAGGATGTTGTGCGAAAACAGCAGCTTTTGCGAAATCCTGTACTGTATAATTCAGGGATTTGGCAAAGGTTTCAATAAAGGAACCGCATCCGGAGGAACATGCTTCATTTAACTGTACGCTGTCAACGGTCTTGTTGCGGATCTTGATACATTTCATATCCTGTCCGCCGATATCCAGGATACAGTCTACCTCCGGGTCAAAAAACGCTGCTGCATAGTAATGGGATACGGTCTCAACCTCGCCCTCATCCAGGATCAGGGCAGCCTTGATCAGAGCCTCGCCGTAACCTGTAGAACAGGAATAAGCGATCTTTGCGTCTTTGGGAAGCAGTTCATAGATTTCTTTAATAGAACGGATGGTAGTTTTTAACGGGTTTCCGTTGTTGCTGCTGTAAAAGGAATAGAGAAGTGTTCCATCTTCGCCTACCAGTGCAGTTTTGGTTGTGGTGGAACCTGCATCAATACCCAGATAGCAGTTTCCTTTATATGTAGCCAGATCTCCTGTTTTTACTTTGTAGGAACTCTGACGTTTTGCAAATGCATCGTATTCTTCCTGAGAAGCGAAAAGTGGTTCCATACGTTCTACTTCAAAATCCAGCTTAATGGAATTGCGGAGTCTGTCTTTCATTTCTGTCAGGGAAATGGAGTTGTCTTCTTTTGCATTTAATGCAGAACCGATGGCTGCAAAAAGATGGGAGTTCTCCGGAATGATGGTGTGTTCCTCATCCAGCTTCAAAGTACGGATAAAGGATTCTCTCAGTTCGGACAGGAAGTGAAGCGGACCACCCAGGAATGCAACATGTCCACGGATGGGTTTTCCACAGGCAAGACCGGAGATGGTCTGGTTTACAACTGCCTGGAAAATAGAAGCTGACAGATCCGGTTTGGTTGCACCGTCATTGATCAGCGGCTGGATATCCGTTTTGGCGAAAACACCGCAGCGTGCAGCAATCGGGTAGAGTGCTTTGTAATCTTTGGCATATTCATTCAGACCTGTGGCATCTGTCTGGAGAAGAGAAGCCATCTGGTCGATGAAAGAACCGGTGCCGCCTGCACAGATACCGTTCATACGCTGTTCTACGTTTCCGTTTTCGAAATAAATGATCTTGGCATCCTCACCGCCAAGCTCGATGGCAACATCTGTCTTTGGTGCCAGCTTCTGCAGAGAAGTAGAAACTGCAATAACCTCCTGGGTAAAAGGAACGCCCAGATGGTTGGCAAGGGTCAGACCGCCGGAACCTGTGATCACAGGATGGAGAGTCATCTCGCCATACTGGTCAAAGGCCTCCTGAAGAAGGTCTGCAAGGGTTTCCTGAATGTTCGCAAAATGACGCTTGTAATCCGCGAAAATGAGATTTTCATTCTCATCTAAGATCGCGATCTTTACAGTAGTGGAACCAATGTCAATTCCAAGTGTTTTGTAATTCATAAAGTAAATTCAAGCCTCCTCGTATTGTATATAAACAAAATTGAAATTTTCCTGTTACTGTTCACACACCACTATCCCGCGAGGTGTTTTGGCATGAATATGCCAAA
>OFMA01000755.1_pt1 | contig 23294 bp, 17 predicted proteins | sample 1541011 | NCBI WGS metagenome assembly OFMA01 (sample SAMN04209225, study PRJEB22552) | human gut metagenome | biome: gut; material: feces | host: Homo sapiens | place: USA: Oklahoma
CCCCATCGTACAGGGCCCGCATCCGTATGCCGAACCACGCAGCAGGCGCTGTCCGGCATGGCACATTTTGTGCTTGATTATTATAGCATGTTTTTGGGGAGATTGCAAGCCCTGGCAGCGGGCTCGCCCTCTCAGGCGCTTTGCGCCAGCTCCCCCAAAGGGGGAGCCTTTGGCAAAACCATCAAACAACATGCAAAACAAAAGCCCCTTCCGGCATTACACCAGAAGGGGCAGAGTGCTGAATAAAAGTTAGGACTGGCAGGCAGTGATCAGGCTCATCTTGTAGACCTCGTCAGCGTTGCAGCCACGGGACAGGTCGTTGATGGGTGCGTTCAGGCCCTGCAGGATGGGGCCGTAGGCAGCGTAGCCGCCCAGACGCTGTGCGATCTTATAGCCGATGTTGCCGGCCTCGATGCAGGGGAAGATGAAGGTGTTGGCCTGGCCAGCGACCTTGCTGCCCTTGCACTTGACCTGTGCAACTTCGGGAGCAACGGCAGCGTCAAACTGCAGCTCGCCGTCCACAGCCAGCTCGGGTTCCATCTCCTGAGCCTTGATGGTAGCGTCATGGCTCAGAGCAACGGTGCCGCCCTTGCCGGAACCCTTGGTGGAGAAGCTCAGAACTGCGACCTTCGGATCGATGCCGAACAGCTTTGCGGTCTTGGCAGTCTCAACGGCCACCTCAGCCAGCTTTGCGGATGCAGCGAGCTTGACCTCGCCGGTAGCCTTATCAACGGTATCGGTGTAATCAATGTTGACAGCGCAGTCGCCCATAGCAATGCGCTTCAGGCCCTCTTCGCCAAAGTCACGGTCCAGAATGAAGCAGGAGCTCACCAGGTGTGCGCCCTTCTTGGTCTTGACCAGCTGCAGAGCGGGGCGGATGGTATCGGCGGTGGAGTAAGTAGCGCCGCCCAGCAGGCAGTCAGCCTTGCCCATCTTGACCAGCATGGTGCCGAAGTAGTTGGACTTCTTCAGCATTGCGGTACACTCTTCAGCGGTCTGCTTGCCCTTGCGCAGCTCGACCATGGTGTTCACCATCTCGTCGAAACCTGCGTAGTTCTCAGGGTCAATGATCTCAGCAGCGGAAATATCAAAATTGCCTGCGGCAGCAGCGGCCTTGCACTCAGCCTCGTTGCCCACCATGACAACCTTCAGAACGCCCTCGGCCAGCAGCTTGCTGGCTGCCTCCAGGATGCGGGGGTCATTGCCCTCGGTAAAAACGATCGTCTTGGGGTTTGCCTTCAGCTGTGCTACCAGCGGTGCGAACATATCAGCCATTGTTGATTACCTCCGAATTAACTATCCAATCTTCACATCCGGGTGCCTGTTGGACACAAGGATGCCTTTCTCTTTTATTCTAGCACACCCGGCAAAAAGTTCAAGACAAAATTGGCTTTTTGTGCTATTATTTTAGGAGAAAACCATTTTTTATTTGTGAATAAATTATCATTCAGCTGCAAGGAGATCAAACTGCTATGGATTGGGATACATTAAAGGCCGAGTGCCTTGCCTGCCGCAGATGTGAGCTGTGCACTGGCCGCACCCATGTGGTGTTCGGGCAGGGTGTCCAGACTGCTGAGGTGCTGTTCGTGGGCGAAGGCCCGGGCCAGAGCGAGGACGAGCAGGGCCTGCCCTTTGTGGGCCGCAGCGGCCAGCTGCTGGACAAATACCTGTTTGCCATCGATCTGGACCGGAGCAAAAACTGCTACATTGCCAACATCGTCAAGTGCCGCCCGCCCCACAACCGTGACCCGCTGCCCACCGAGAGCGAGGCCTGTATGCCCTGGCTCCGGGAACAGTTCAAGCTGCTGCAGCCAAAGATCGTGGTCTGCCTGGGCCGCATCGCCTCCCAGCGGATGATCCGCACCGATTTCTCTGTGACCAAGGAGCACGGCACCTTTGTGCAAAAGAACGGCGTATGGTTTATGGGCACCTTCCACCCCGCTGCCCTGCTCCGGCAGGCGCAGAACAAACCCGCCGCCTTTGCGGATTTTGTGGCCCTGCGGGATAAAATAAACGAAGTCTGTCTGCATACCTATTAACCCTTTCGCCCAAGTATCATCTCCCTTCATTTTTGCATACCCTAAAGCAAAAGTGAGGTGTTCTGATATGAAAACGATCCAAAGCCGTTCCCCCGATTTCTTTCTGGGGGCCACCACACCGGCGGGCTTCAAGGGTTATTTTGAGCCGCTGCGCCGGGAGCCCGGGATGCAGATGCTTCTCATCAAAAGCGGTCCGGGATGCGGCAAATCCACCTTGATGAAGCATCTGGCCCAGGCCGCCGAGCAGCAGGGCCAGCGCATCGAAAAGATCCACTGTGCCAGCGACCCGGACAGTCTGGACGGGGTCATCTTCCTCGACCAGAAGCGTGCCATCATCGATGCCACCGCGCCCCATGTGGTGGAGCCGGACGCGCCCGGGGCTGATGAGCTGGTGGTGAGCCTGTACCACACCATCGATGCCGGAAAGCTGGCTCCCCACCGGGACGAGGTCAAGGCCCTGTTTGCCCGGAATGCCGCCCTGCGGGGCCGGGCAGCCCGGTATATCGCATCGGCGGGCAGCCTGATGCTGGACAGCCGCCGGGCCGAGGCCTGCAGCGCCAACTTTGAAAAGGTGCGCCGCTACGTCAAGCGGCTCTGCACCCGGCTGCTTCCCCGCACCGAGGGCACTGCCAGTGAGGAGCTGCGGCTGCTCTCTGCCATCACCCCCAAGGGGATGGTATTCTACCGGGGCACAGCAGAAGCGCTGGCCGACCGGTATGTGGTATTCCGGGATGATTACGGGGCGGTCTCCCGCCTGCTGCTGGAACTCATCCGGGCCGAAGCACTGGCCCGGGGCTACCACATCATCACCTGCCCCTGCGCCATGCACCCTGAAGATCAGATTGACCACATCTTCATCCCTGCCCTGCGGCTGGCTTTTTTGACCGACAACCTCTGGCATCCCATCCAGCTGCCCGGCGTGCAGGCCGTGCGCTGCACCCGCTTTGTGGACCGGGAGAACCTGTCCGGCTTCCGCGCCCGCCTGCGCTTCAACGACCGTGCCGCCTCCGAGCTCATCGACCAGGCTGTAGCCCTGATGGCTCAGGCCAAGAACTGCCATGATGAGCTGGAGACTTATTACCGGGCCGCCGTGGATTTTGACCAGGTGAATGCTGTTGCAGCAAATTGTCAAAAGATCCTGGGTCTCGGGTAGGCCCTGCTCTGTACAGCCTGACTGAAGCGCAGAATTTCAAGAGAAAGGAAGTGAACCCCATGCCAACCATCCGTCTCTCTGTCCGGGAGCTGGTGGAGTTCCTGCTCCGCACCGGCAGTATCGACAGCCGCCTTACCGGCTTTGACCGGGCCAACGAGGGCGCACGCATCCACCGCAGGCTCCAGAAGGCGGCGGGCGAAGGTTACGCCGCCGAGGTGTTCCTCACGGCAGAGCGGACGATGGAGGGAATCGGGTTCACCATCGAGGGCCGTGCCGACGGCATTTTTACCGATGAGGACGGCACGGTGGTCATCGACGAGATCAAGACCACCGCCGCGCCCACCGATGCCATCACGGAGGACATGAACCCCTGCCACTGGGCGCAGGGCATGGTCTACGGGGCCATCTGCGCCGAGCAGCGGGAGCTGGAAACACTGGATGTCCGGCTGACCTATTACCAGATCGACACCGATGAGATCATCCGCTATACCCGGCACTTCTCCGCCGCTGATCTGGATACGTTTCTCAACGACCTGCTGCGGCAGTATCTTCCCTGGGCACGGCGGCAACTGGACTGGGTGGAAGCCCGGAACCGGAGCCTTGGGGCCCTGCAATTTCCGTTTCCAGCCTACCGTCCCGGGCAGCGCGCCCTTGCCGGGGAGGTCTATCGCGCCTGTGCTGCGGGCAAGGCAGAGCAGAAGGGCGGTACCCGGCTGTTCTGCCAGGCACCCACCGGCATCGGCAAAACGATGAGCGCCCTCTTCCCTGCCCTGAAAGCCATGGGCGAGGGCAAGGGGGAAAAGATCTTCTACCTGACCGCCCGCAACACGACACAGGCCGCTGCTGAGGATGCACTGGCCCGTCTGCGGGCGGCAGACCCGGCGCTTTCCCTGCGCAGCGTGACCCTTTCGGCCAAGGAGAAGGCCTGCCTGTGTAAGGATGCTGAGGGCCGTCCCGCCTGCCTGCCGGAAGCCTGCCCCTACGCCAACGGCTACTACGAGCGGCTGAAGGATGCGCTGGCCGACCTGCTGGACAGCGCCGTCCCCTATGACCGGGCCGCCTTGACTGAGACTGCCCGGCGGCACAGGGTCTGCCCCTTTGAGCTGGGGCTGGACCTGAGCGAGTGGTGTGACGTGGTCATCGGAGACTACAACTATCTGTTCGACCCCACCGTACACCTGCGGCGCTTTTTCGATGCGGCGGGCGACTACATTTTTCTCATCGACGAAGCCCACAACCTGCCGGACCGGGCCAGAGCCATGTACTCGGCGCGGTTCTGCAAGAGCAGCCTGACCGATGCCAGACGGGCCATCGGCAAAGGAAAAAGCGCACTGAAAACCGCGTTGACAAAGGCAGACAGGGGCTTTCTGGAAGCACGGCGGGCGGTAACGAAGCTGGCCCCCCGCCGGGGTTCAGCGCCCACCGAATCGCCGGCAGAGGATCTCACCCAACAGACCAGCCTTCTGGACACCGAACCAGCAGAAGCCGCCTTCCCGCTGCCGGAGCCTTTGCTGGCGCAGGATGGCACGGTCTTTTTGCAAGAGCTGCCGAAGGAGCTGCTCCGGCTGCTGTTCAGCCTGCAGGCCCCCCTGCAGGACTGGCTGGAAGCCAACCCGGAGGCCGATGCCCACGCCCAGCTGCTGGAGCTCTACTTTGCGGTGCAGGATATCACCCGGGCAGCAGAGCGGTACGACGCGCATTTTGTCACCCAGCTGACAGCCCGGGGCAGCGAGCTGGAATGGGAGCTGCTCTGCCTTGACCCCGCCCCCTTTGTGGATGCCAGCCTTGCCGCTGGGCGGGCCGCAGCACTGTTCAGCGCAACGCTTACCCCGCCGGGCTACTACCGCTCTGTGCTGGGCTGTCCCGATGCCCGGGCTGTGGCTCTGGAAAGCCCGTTTCCGCCCGAACATCTGGGGCTCTACTGCCTGCCCGGCATCTCCACCCGCTACCGGGACCGGGAGGCCAGTGTGCAGGCCGTCTCGGATGCGCTGGCCGCACTGGCCCGGGCCAAGGTGGGCAACTATCTGGCCTTTTTCCCCAGCTACGCCTATCTGCGGCAGGTATATGAGGACTTCACCGCCCGTTACCCGGACATCGGGACGCTGGCCCAGGAGAGTGGTCTAAACGACGCGGCCCGGGCGGCCTTTCTGGAACAGTTCGGCCCAAGCCCCGCAAAAACGCTGCTGGGCTTCGGGGTCATGGGCGGCATCTTTGGCGAGGGTGTGGATCTGGTGGGCGACCGGCTCATCGGGTGCGCCATCGTGGGGGTAGGTCTGCCTCAGGTGAACCCCCGGCAGGAGATCCTGCGCCGCTACTATGACGAGGCGGGCGGCACCGGTTTCGACTACGCCTACCGCTTTCCGGGCATGAACAAGGTGCTGCAGGCGGCGGGCCGGGTCATCCGCACGCAGGAAGACAGGGGCGTGGTGCTTCTGCTGGATGACCGCTTTGCCCGCGCCGAATACACCCGCCTGTTTCCCCGCCACTGGCACCAGCTCCAATACCTGCGCAGCACCACAGAGCTGGAGCAGCAGCTTGCCGCCTTCTGGGCACGGAACCAATAGAAAAAGCCTGTCAGCGCAAAACCGACAGGCTTTTTCTCATGCTCCGGACATTTTCCGGCTCTTACTTCTTTCTGGGCAGGGATCTGCGCAGTTCATCCCAGGCAGCCATCTCCACCAATGTGGCGGCGCGCAGGGCGGCAAACGCTTCATCCAGATACTGCATCTCGCTCACCGCACGCATGGCGTGATCCGAAATGCACCACTTCCCAACGACCGTCTGCGCCATCCAATAGACCATCCGCTCGGTCTTTTTCCGCTGTTTGGTGCCCTCGCGGTAGCGGTCGGTGTTCTCCGCATCGTTCACGGGAACACCTGCCGCTTTCAGCATCTCACAGCACTCCCAGGCGGCATCCACGATCATCCTGCGCTGTTCCACTGTGGTGCGGGAAAGTTCCCCATCCACCGCATAGCAGGCATAGGCGCAGGGCAGGATAAAGGCGATGTGGCTCTTGAGCCACTCGTCCATATCGCTGTAATAGGTCAGCTTGTAATGAGTCCCCTCAAAGGCAGCCTGCAGCCGCAGGCGGAATGCGCCGGACAGGGGTGCGGTTGCGCCGCCGACGGTCATTCCCATCCCCATGTGCACACTGACCAACCGGTCATGCTCCCGGCGGCCCGCATTGTTCTGGAAGCCAAAGGCGATCTTATCCACCGGGCGCTGCATGGCCTGCAGCATCTCCTGCGCGTAGGGATCATTGCCCACAAAGATGAAGTACTGGCTCCTGTTTGCCTTGAGGATGGGCAGCACATCGGCCAGCTGCCCGGCCTGCACCGTGACAAACACAAGGTCATACACATCCTCGGGGGCCAGCACATCTGTTGTCTGCATCCGATCCACCGTTGTTTTCCGCTGGAGCATGTGGCGGATGGTCAGGCCCTTCTGGTCGATGACCTCCTTCCACTCGCCCCGGGCCAGCAGGGTGACCACATTTTTCTTGTTCTGTGCCAGACTGTGGGCCAGCTGACAGCCCTGAACGCCTGCGCCGTACACCAAGATCCTCATAACGAGATACCTCCTGTTTTGCATGATCAGCCCGGCCAGAAACAGCGGGCTGTTACTTTTTCAGGAACGAGAAGAAGCCCTTTTTCTCATAGGGCCGGGTCTGCACGCCGGTCACGGTGTAGCCCGTTTCGGCAATGGCAGCCTTCAGCGCCTCCACATCCACCGGCTGCTCCGAGACGATGACCGTTTCGCCCTTGGTGTGGGAAGAAGTCACCTTGTTCACCCGGGCGGTCTTGCGCACCACATCATTGATGTGGCTCTCGCACATACCGCACATCATGCCATCGACCCTCAGGATCGTTTCTACCATTGTTGTTCCCTCCATACTGTATCTGCGGGCACCCCTGTCAAACTGCACAAGTCCAGCCCGCTGTTTTCGTCATTTTGTTAGTTTTAGCTAACTCATTGCGGAAACAAAAAGGCTCCTGCCCCGCACAGCACTGCTCTGCGGAACTTTGCCGATCTGTTTTCAGCTTTATCATACCATACCGGTGGGCAAATTTCAAGCTGCCCGCAAAACCGGCCGTGGGACTTTATCAAAGGGTCAGTTCATGGAAAACAGCGCTGCTTTCCAGCTCTTTCCATTGCATCGCGTTTTCTTCCAGGGTCATGTAACTGTGGGGGCTGTTCTCTTTTGGGATGCTCACAGAACCCGGGTTCAGGTAAAGATTTCCCTGCCCGAACTCTGTCCAGGCCGGAACATGGGTGTGCCCATGCAGCAGCATATCTCCCGAGGCCAGTGGCGGCAGATTTTTCACATGATAGATATGCCCGTGGGTCGCATAAATAAGCCGCTGCCCCACCGGAAGCACCGCATAATCGGCCAGCACCGGGAATTCCAGCACCATCTGGTCCACCTCGGCATCACAGTTGCCCCGCACGCAGAGCAGCTTCTCCTTTTTCCCGTTCAGCAGGGGGATGACCTCCTTGGGGGCGTACTCTCGGGGCAGGTCGTTGCGGGGGCCGTGGTAGAGCAGGTCGCCCAACAGGAACAGTCGGTCGGCTCCCTCCCGTTCAAAGGCCTCCAGCATTTTGCGGCAGTAGTAAGCCGACCCGTGCAGGTCTGACGCGATCATCCATTTCATGGCAGATCCTCCTTTTGTGCATTCTGTTCTTATTTTACCGCCGCCGCGCCCCTTGTCAAGGGCAAGGGTCCGCTGTAAAAAGTCATACTTTTATTTTAAAAAGTCCTTGACAAGTATCCCTGTGATGTGGTATCTTTGAACCAATAAAATATCGTGTGGATTTTTACAGCATTCTGCAACTTTTCGCCACACAATGGTACAAAAGCCATTGTGTGGCTTTTGCTTTGCCTTCAAATCCAAATCTGACCCTCAGGAGCAATGAAAATGAACGATACTTTTATGAAAACCAGACCGGTGTTCCCGCTGCTTCTCTCCATGGCCCTGCCCAACGTCATCTCGATGCTGGTGAACAGCCTGTACAACATCGTGGACAGCCTCTTTGTGGCCCAGATCAGCGAGCAGGCCATGACGGCGCTTTCGCTGGTGTTTCCCATCCAGAACTTTGTCAATGCAGTGGCCATCGGCTTCGGCATCGGCATCAACGCCCAGATCGCGCTCTACCTCGGCGCAGGCGACCACGAAAACGCCAACCGGGCCGCCACCCACGGCATGATGTTTTCCCTGCTGCACGGTGTGCTGGGCATGGTCCTCTGCATTGCCATCATGCCCGGCTTCCTGCGCCGCTTCACTACCGATCCCGCTCTGGTGGACATGGGTGTGACCTACTCCACCATCGTGTTCCTGTTCTCGCTGGTCAACATGGCAGACCTCGCCTTTGAGAAGATCTTCCAGTCCGTGGGCCGGATGAATGTTGCCATGGTGGCGCTGATCACCGGCTGCGTGACCAACATCGCCCTCGATCCTGTCCTCATCTTCGGCCTTGGGCCAGTGCCCGCCCTGGGCATTGCCGGTGCGGCCCTTGCCACCGGCATCGGGCAGGCCGTTTCCCTTGTGGTCTACCTCTATGTCTACTGCACCACCGAAGTCGCCGTCCGCTTCTCCCGCCGCTGCCTGCGGTTCGATGCCGCCCTTGACGGCAAGCTCTATGCCATCGGTGTACCGGCCATCCTGAATCTGGCCCTGCCCAGCCTGCTGGTCACCTTCCTGAACGGCCTGCTGGCGGTCTACTCCCAGAGCTATGTGACGGTGCTGGGCATCTACTACAAGCTCCAGACCTTCCTTTACCTGCCGGCCAACGGCATCGTGCAGGGGATGCGCCCGCTGGTGGGCTACAACTACGGTGCCCGGGAGCATGGCCGTGTGTCCAGGCTTTACAACCTGACACTGGGCCTGAGCGCCGGGATCATGGCCATTGGCACCCTGCTCTGTCTGACCATTGCAGGCCCGCTGATGGGTCTGTTCACCTCTAATCCCGAGACCATCGCCATCGGCCAGACCGCCCTGCGGATCATCTGCCTGGGTTTCATCGTCTCGGCAGTGTCTACCACCTCCTCCGGTGCACTGGAGGGTCTGGGCAAGGGCGTGCCCTCGCTGGTCATCTCCCTCTGCCGCTATATCATCTTCATCATGCCCATTGCGTGGGTGCTGTGCGGCCGCATGGGCCCTACCGGTGTCTGGCACGCCTTCTGGATCACAGAGGCCCTCTCTGCCGTGATCGCCTACGCGGTGTATCACAAGGCAGTCCATCAGAAATAACCCTCTCTAACAAAAATTCCCGCTCCATCGAGCGGGAATTTTTTGTTATCATCTCTTCTTTTGTGGAAGGCTGCTCTCAGATCAGGCCCAGAGTTTTGAGCTCCCTTGCCACGCCGTCCTCCGTCACAGCCGGGCAGATGCGATCGCAGAGCTTTTTCAGGTTGTCGGAACCATTGGCCATGCAGACGCTGATGCCTACCACATCGGTCATCTGCAGGTCATTGTCGCTGTCGCCAAAGCCGATGGTATCGGCCAGCGAACACCCCAGCTCATCACAGATGGCCTTGATGCCGGTGCCCTTGTTGAACTTGCGGTTGATGAGTTCCCCGTTAACGATGGCTGACGGGGTATCCCCCAGCCGGGACTCGCAGAAGATGAACTGATCCTCATACAGCTGCTTTGCCTCGGCAAGGCAGGCCTCGTTGGGGGCGATAAACACCACCTTGTAAACCGGCTCTCCGTGGTATTCCTCAATGGGCCGGATGGTCATGCCATACTCCATTGTTTTGCGCCAGCGCTCGGCCTCGCTGTTCAGCTGCCCCGGCTTGCGGGGGAACAAATGGGCGAACCGCTCGATCATCTTGATGCCGCCGTAAGTATCGTCCCGGGCTTCCAGTGTGCACTCGGCACCGGCACGCCCCAGCACCTCCCGCAGGCCCTCGACCTGCGCAGGCTCCATGGGAAGATCCACGAGAATTTTCCCATCACAGCCTACATAGCCGCCTGCAGAGCAGACAAAGCCATCGAAACCGTAGGCAAGCAGCGGTTTCGTCATGCGCAGGTTGCGCCCGGTGCACAGAAACACCTTGTGGCCGTTGGCCCGGGCCTGCCGGATGGCCTCCACGGCACTGGCCGGAACGGTCATCTCACCGGGAGGCAGCAAAGTACCGTCAATATCCAGAAAAATCAGTTTTTGCTTCATAGTTCCCTCACTCTTTCACTGCCAGTTCATGGTAAAGCCGCGAATCAGCAGACCCACGGCCAGGATCGCCAGCAGCACCAGCAGAACGGTGCGGTTGGCCTGTTTCTGCTTCTGCCTGGCCCGAGCACGGCTGTTCCGGCTGCCGCCCTGCTTCCGGTTCTGGGATCTGCCGCCGGAGCTGCGGCCGCTCGTGTTCTGCTTTGTGCTGCTGCGGCGGGAAGCACTGCCGGAAGTCCCTTCTTTTTTCCTGCCCGCAGTGCTCTGGCCGGACTTTGCCGCGCGGGGTGCTTTCTCTTCCGGGGCCGCCGACGCAATGGGCTTTTTGGCCCCGCAGCGGCTCAGATAATCCTCAGCCAGCCGGTAATACTGGCCCAGCTCACTGGTGCGCAGGGGCGCGCCTGCATAGCCTTCTTCCAGTGCTTCCACGGCCTCGTTGAAGAGGATCGCCGCCTGCGCAGCCGCCGTGCGGTCGGAGGCATGGGCCGCTTCGTTGCGGGCGTTGCGCACCGCGTTACAGGCCCGGCGGGCAGCAGCAGGGTGCTCCGTATTGCCCAGCAGATCCAGCGGGCGGGCAGCATCCTTTTCCGGGTCCAGCAGCACCCGCATACACAGGGTGGTATCCAGCTGCTGCCAGCTGTTTCGGCCCGCCAGATCGGGCAGACGGTCATAATATTCGGGGCTCTCCTGCTGGCGGGTGCGGATGTGATCCAGCAGGGCTCCCAGGCTGTGCTCCCCTGGTTTGTTCTCCCAGTGCCAGCGCAGCAGCTTGCGGCTGATCTCATCGCAGGTAGTTTTGATCTCAAAAGCGGTTTGCAGTGCTTCGTCGGGCATAACGTTTCTCCTTCGTACAACCAAAAAACGGAGGAAGCGCAGCCTCCTCCGTCATTCATTTACATCATAAACTGATAGTAGACGAAGCCCCACAGCGCAATGCCTGCGCAGACGATGGCGGTGATGGGCGGGACCCAGCGGACGAGGGTCTCGGCAATGCCGTCACGGCTCTCTTCCGCATCGTCCTCCTCATCGTACTGCTCCACCTCGGGTTCCGGCTGGCGGGCCGGGGCGGCACGGCGGGCAGCAGCAGGCATCACACGGGTGCCCTCGTCATCCACAGCCGCTGCACCGCTGCCGGGGAACGCCGCGCGGGTGGCGGCATCCAGCACCCGGGTAGGCTCTGCTTCCGGAACAGGGGTGTGTTCCACCGGCGGTGCAAAGCTGGTCGGAGCGCCGACAGGCTCTGCCGGGCGGGCCGTCGGGATGACCCGGGTGGGTTCTGCCTGCACCGGCGCGCTGGCCACGATGCGGGTCGGCTCTTCCTGCGGAGCGGCGCTCACCACGCGGGTGGCCTCCGCCGCCGGGGCCTGCTCTGCAGGGGCGGCCTTCTGGCCGGGCTGCAGCAGGGTGTTCAGGGCGTTCTGCAGCAGGATGCGGTCACAGCCGCACTCGGTGCAGTAGACCGTGTCCTCTTCCTTCGGGTGGAAGGAACCGCAGGCACAGTACCAGCCGTTCTCGAACACCTGCGGCATATACTTGAGGCCGGTGCAGTTCATCCGGCTTTCCAGTGCCTTTTCCAGCTCCGGACTCAGGCGGCGCGGGGCCGGCAGGCGGACGCGCTTGATGGCATCCAGATGCACGACCTTTTTGCCGCTGTATACGTTCTTCAGGACCACATCCACGCTGGTGATGGCCTTCTGGGTCACGAACACGGCATCGTCCATGCCAAAGCTCTCACCGGGCTTGACCTCGATCTCGCGGTATTCAAAGGCATCCTCACACAGGATGATACCGTCCACGCCCTTACACTTGAAGTGGATTTCCAGTGCAGTCAGGGTGACCTTGGAGATGTTCTTGAAGGTCAGGCAGACTGCGTTTTCGCCGCTGAGTTCGCCCTTGAGCAGTTCCACACAGACGAACTGCACCGGGCTGCCCGGGGTATAATAGTTGGCCCGGGTGCGTGCGACCGGGTTAAAATTTTCCTCCACGACACTCGCTCCCTTCGATCATTCGTTTTCCTGCGGGGCATCCTGCGCCGGGTCGGGCATTTCCTCGCCCAGCACTGCCTGCTCCGCCTGTTCAGCGGGCTCTGCGCTCTCGGCAGGCTCTGCAGTCTCCACAGGGGCCGCCGGTGCGGCGGGTTCCTGTGCAGGCTCGTCGCCGTCACGCGGGGGCAGCTTGCCGCCGGCCATCACGGTGTTGAACTCCTTCTCGTTGAGCTTTTCGCGTTCCATCAGAGCCTGTGCCAGCGCATGGAGCTGGTCGATGTGCTCCGTCAGGGTGCGGCGGCAGGTCTCGTAAGCCTCATCGATGATATCCCGCATCTCGCCGTCGATCTCGGCAGCGGTGCTCTCGCTGTAGCCCTTGCCCTGGGTGAAATCACGGCCCAGGAAGGTCTCCTCCTGCGAGGTGCCGTAGACCACAGGGCCCAGGCGCTCGGAGAAGCCGTACTTGGTGATCATCTGGCGGGCAATGTTGGTTGCCTGCTGCAGGTCGTTGGAGGCACCGGTGGAGATATCCTCCAGGATCAGCTGCTCGGCCACACGGCCGCCCAGGCTGGAAACGATATCCTCGAACATCTCACCCTTGGTCACATAGCTGCGATCCTTTTCAGGCAGATACATGGTGTAGCCGCCAGCCTGGCCGCGGGGGATGATGGTAATCTCGTGCACACGGGGATGGTGCTTGCAATAGAAGCCTGCCACGGCGTGGCCCGCCTCATGGTAGGCGGTCAGCTTCTTTTCCTCGGCAGTCACAACACGGCTCTTCTTCTCGGGGCCTGCCATGACCTTCATGGAAGCTTCCTCGATGTCCTCCATGGTGATGGCCTTGCGGCTGCGGCGGGCAGCCAGCAGAGCGGCCTCGTTGACCAGGTTCTCCAGGTCAGCACCCGCAAAACCTGCGGTGCGCTGTGCGATGACCCTGAGGGAGACATCGGGAGCCAGAGGCTTATTCTTGGTGTGGACCTTGAGGATCTCCTCGCGGCCCTTGACATCGGGCAGGCCCACATAGACCTGACGGTCAAAGCGGCCCGGACGGAGCAGTGCCTTATCCAGAATGTCGGCACGGTTGGTGGCTGCCATCACGATGACACCATCGTTGGCCTCAAAGCCGTCCATCTCGACCAGCAGCTGGTTCAGGGTCTGCTCCCGCTCGTCGTGACCGCCGCCCAGACCTGCGCCGCGCTGACGGCCCACGGCATCGATCTCATCGATGAAGATGATGCAGGGCATGGTCTTTTTGGCCTTATCAAACAGGTCACGCACACGGGACGCGCCGACACCGACGTACATTTCCACGAAGTCGGAGCCGGAAATGGAGTAGAAGGGCACCCCCGCCTCACCGGCGCAGGCACGGGCCAGCAGGGTCTTACCGGTACCCGGAGGGCCCACCAGCAGAACGCCGTGGGGGATGCGGGCACCCAACGTGTTGAACTTGTCGGGGCTCTTGAGGAACTCCACGACCTCCTTCAGCTCTTCCTTTTCCTCGTCCTCACCGGCAACGTCGGCAAAGGTCGCGGTCTTTTTGTTCTCGTGCTCGTCCTTCACCTTGGCCTTGCCCACGTTCATAATACCGCCGCCGCCAGCGCCGCCGCGCATCATGGAGAAGAGCAGGAAGCCGGTGCAGCCCAGCATTCCCAGGTAGAACAGGATCTCCATCCAGGGGATGGACTCCTTCAGGGTGGTGTAATCGTACTCCATGGGCGCGGTCGGGTTGGCTGCGTCGTAGGAATCGATATACTGCTGGACGTTCTCGATGAACACATAGGCGTAGGGCAGCTTGTAGCGCACCGTCACCGTGCCGTCATCGTTTCTGGTTGCCCCCACGGAAGAGGTGGAGGAGGAGAACATATTGCTCAGCAGACCGCCGGAGGCCTGTGTGGCAGCGGTGGCACCTGTGGTTTCGGGCAGCTCCTGCTTGCCCTCCTTCAGCGTCAGGGTGATGATGCTGGTGTTGCGGTCCAGCGTAAAGGCTGTGACCTGATTGTTCTCAAAGTAGTGCACCACAGTCGAGTAGCTCATGGTGGAGCCGCCGGTACTGCTGTCGCTGGTGCCCAGCACCGACCAGATCATCAGAACACCAGCCAGTGCCAGCGCCAGGATCAGGGGATTAAAGCGAGGTCGTTTCGGTTGCAAAAGGGATCAACTCCAGTTCTAATTCGTTTTTGTTATGCGTAGATTTCCGGTTTCAGCACACCCACATAGGGCAGGTTGCGGTATTTCTCATCGTAGTCCAGACCATAGCCCACCACAAACTCGTCCGGCACCTGGAAGCCCTCGTAATCGGGCTGGATGTCGGCCTTGCGGCGGCTGGGCTTATCCAGAATGGTGCAGATCTTCACGGAATTCGGGTTGCGCATCTTGAGCATGGGCACCAGCTTGGAAAGGGTGACACCGGTATCCAGAATGTCCTCCACGATCAGCACGTCCTTGCCGGACAGGTCGCCGTCCAGATCCTTGATGATCTTGACCAGACCGCTGGTGGTGGTATTGCTGCCGCCGTAGCTGGACACGACCATAAAATCAATGCTGCAGGGGATGGTCACGGCCCGCATCAGGTCGGCCATGAAAACCACCGAACCCTTGAGGATGGAGACGAGGACAAGGTTTCTGCCCTCGTAATCCCTGCTGATCTGTGCGCCCAGCTCGGCAACCTTGGCTTTCAGTGCTTCCTCACTGACCAGGATGTTCTTGATATCGTCATTCATGCTCATGGGTTGTTCCTCCATTTTCCAATTCCAACTGCAAGATCTGTACAGTCTCCTCGTCCGGGGCCAGCCCCTCGGCAAAGCCCTCCCCACAGACCCACAGGATCTCACTGCCCGCCGCCAGCAGCGGCAGGCCCTCTCGTATTCCGGCAGGAATGCCTGCCTCATTCATCCATTTGCGCAGGGGCTTGCTCAGCCCCCGCCCCGCAGGCCGGAACCGGTCTCCCGGTTGACGGGTGCGCAGCGTAAGGGCAGAATATAACAAGGTTATTCTAGCATAATCCGCCCGATTTTTTAAGTCTTTTTTATGAACACCCTGTGTTTTTTCTCGAAAACCGCTTACAAAAAGCCGTGTTTTCAGGGTTTGGCCCCCGGGCAGGGCAAATTCTGCCCCATCGGCAGGGGCAAACGGCAGCGAAAACGCAGGGGCCGCAGCCGCTTCCGGCCGGCCCTTTTCCTGCCAGAGCATCCCGCTGCCTGCGCAGAAGCGGACCGTATCGGTCAATTGCACCGCCCCGCTCCCCTGCTCCACCAGCTCTGCCAGCAGGCGGATGTATTTTTCCTCGGCATCCCGCACCGGGGCAACAAGGCTGTGGAGCGCTGCTTCCAGAATGATCGGATCAGCGCCCTGCAGCGGCTCCAGCCGCCATGCCGCCTTGGCTTTCGGGGCCTTGCGGGCAGTCTGGGCTGCATCCAGACGCGCGATGGAAAGCAGCTGTTCTGCCTGCCGGGCAAAGTAGGCGTCCGCGCGGGCCGCCTTTTCACAGAAGCGGGCCAGATTTTCCTCTGCCGCAGCGTTGACGCTGCGCAAGGCCGGAACGGCCCCATGGCGCAGGCGGTTGCGGGCGTAAGCATCGGACTCGTTCGTCTCGTCCGTCACCCAGCCCTGCTCAAAGGCGGTGCAGAGCGCTTCGGTCTCGGCCCGGGTCAGGTCCAACAGCGGGCGGCAGTAGCCGGGCCGCCTGGGCCGGATGCCCCCTGCCCCGTGCAGCCCGGTGCCCCGGGCCAGCCGGAACAGCAGGGTCTCGGCCTGGTCAGTAGCAGTATGGGCCGTTGCAATGCAGTCTATCCCGCCTGCCAGCAGTTGGGCAAAGCAGGCATAGCGGAGTCTGCGGGCCCAGTCCTCCCCGGCATGGGACGGCACAGCCATTCCCACATCTGCCGGGCGGAAAACTGTCAGCGACACCCCCAGCCGGGCACACTCGGCCCGGACAAAGGCTTCGTCCCGGTCCGCAGTCTCACCCCGCAGGCCGTGGTTGACGTGGCAGGCCGTAAGGGGATACCCAAAGGTTTCCCTCAGTTCCAGCAGCACCCGCAGCAGCGCCATGCTGTCGGCTCCGCCCGAAACGGCGGCGCACAGGTGCAGAGCCCGGCCCGGCTCCGCAGGCGCAAACAGCTGCTCCTGCCGGGCAAAGCGTTCTACTTTTGCGATCAATTTTGATGTTTCGTCGTTCATCAGCGTTTGAAGTCCACATCCATAAAGCGGGTGTGCGCGCCATCCCAGCCCAGCGGCACCGTGCTGGTCTCGCCGTGGCGGTTCTTTGCCACGATGCACTCCGCGGTATCGGCATCCACCTCGGCCCCATCGGGGTTCTGGCTGGCGTAGTAGGAATCACGGTAAAGGAAAAGGACGCAGTCGGCATCCTGCTCGATGGAACCGGAGTCACGCAGGTCAGACAGCTGGGGCCGGTGAGAAGAGTTGTTGCCCTGCTTCTCCACCGCACGGGACAGCTGAGAAAGCGCGATGATGGGCACATTCATTTCCTTTGCCATGATCTTCAGGTTTCGGGTGATGGAGCTGATCTCCTGCACACGGTTCTCGCTGCGCTGGCCGGTGGTCATCAGCTGCAGGTAGTCGATAACGATCAGGCCCACATTGGGGTGTGTGGGGTCCTGATTGACCCGACGGATCTTCGCCTTCATCTCGGTGATGGTGATGCCCGAGGTGTCGTCCATATAGATGGGGGCATCGTGGAGCTTTTCCGTTGCCAGTGCCAGATACTCCCAGTCCTCACTGCGAAGGGCACCGGTGCGGAAAGCCTGGCTGTCGATGCCAGCTTCCGCCGAAAGGATGCGGTTGGTCAGCTGCTCCTTGGTCATTTCCAGGCTGAAAATGGCCACCGGCACCTTTTGCTGCATGGCAACTCGGGTGGCAATGTTCAGCGCAAAGCTGGTCTTGCCCATACCGGGGCGGGCGGCCAGAATGATGAGGTCGCCGCGGCCCAGGCCGGTCAGAACAGTATCCAGCAGACGGAAGCCGGTGGGGATGCCCTTGTACTTGTCGGCATCCGGGCCGCTGATCTTCTGCAGGTTGGTCAGCGTCTCCACCATGCTGGAGGAAAGCGGGGTCAACGCGCTGGAATCCCGCCCGGAGCGGATCTCGTAGATGCGCTGCTCCGCATTTTCCAGCAGCAGGTCAGCGTCCGGCTCATCGCCCGCGTCCTGCAGAATGTCCTTGGCAACGCCCATCAGCTGGCGCACCAGATACTTTTCCTGCACGATCTGGGCGTAAGCCTTCACATTGGAGATACTGGGCACTGTCTCAGCCAGACCGGTCAGATAGACTTTTGCCTCGTCCGCACTGGGGAACACGCCATCGGAGATGACGGCATCCAGCAGGGTGACAAAGTCGATGGTCTGGTCCGCCGTAAACAGGCGCAGCATCTCAGAATAGATCTGGGCGTTCTGCCGGGTATAGAACATCTCCGGCCGGATGATCTCCACCAGATCGGTCAATGTCTCAGGCTTGAGCAGCACCGCGCCCAGCACGCTCTGCTCGGCCTGCATATTGTAGGGCAGATTGATGCCCACACTCTCCAGATTCAGTTCATTGGAATAATGTCGTTGTTCGTTGGGCATGGTTCATCCCCCTCCATACTGGGCCAGCTTCCCAAAACGCCAAAAACGCCCCCTGAAGGCAGGGGGCGCAGATGGCGTTTCAATCAGGCCTGTTCTACTTCCACCATGATCTTGAAGGAAGCCACGACACCGACATGCAGGCGCACCTTTGCGTTGAACACACCGGCATCCTTGATGTCCTTGGTCTCCAGCTCGATCTTCTTTTTATCAATGGGAGAACCGGCCAGCTGGGCCAGAGCCTCGGCAACTTCCTTGCCGGTGACCTTGCCGTGCAGGCGGCCGGATGCGCCGCCCTTGGCCTTGATGGTCACGGTCTTGCCCTCGATCTTTGCAGCCACAGCCTGTGCGGCGGCCACAGTTTCAGCCTCGTGGAAATCCGCAGCGGCCTCCTTGCCGCGTGCGATATTCACCGCAGAAGCATCGGCCACAGCGGCCAGCTTGCGCGGGAACAGAAAGTTGCGGGCGTAGCCGTCGGAGACCTCATGGATCTCATCCTTCTTGCCAATGCCCTTTACGTCCTGCTTCAGAATCACTTTCATGGTGTTATCCCTCACTTCTCACCGGGGAACCGGTGGATTTCTATGGTTAGTATACAGCATTCAGACCGTTGCGTCAACAGAGGATGCCCTCTCAGTCACGGCTCCGCCGTGCCAGCTCCCCCAAAGGGGGAGCCAACGCATCTGCGGGGTCAGCAACAGCTGAAGGCTGGGCCGCCATTGCCTCTCCCTTCGGGAGAGGTGGCATCGCACAAGCGATGACGGAGAGGGCTTGCCGCTGCCGGAACGCTGGCTTTATGCCAGCTCTTTCTGCGCCGCATCCAATGCTGCTTCGATCACCTTATCCATATCATAATACTTGTACTCGCCCAACCGGCCGCCAAAAATGACCTTTGTCTCGGCATCGGCAAGCGCTTTGTATTTTGCGTAAAGCGCGCCATTCTTTTCATCGTTGACGGGGTAATAGGGCTCATCGCCCTGATGCCACTCGGTGCTGTACTCCCGGCTGATGACCGTTTTGGGCTGGGTGCCGAACGCAAAATGCTTGTGCTCGATGATTCGGGTATAGGGCGTTTCCGCATCGGTATAGTTCACCACCGCGTTGCCCTGATAGTTGTCAGTATCCAGCACCTCGGTCTCAAAGCGGACGCTGCGGTACTGCAGCGCGCCCAGACGGTAGCCGAAGTAGGCATCCACCGGGCCGGTATAGACCACCTTGTCGGCCAGTGCATTCAGGTTCTCCCGGTCGGCCAGATAATCCACATTCAGCCGCACCTCAATGCCCTCCAGCATCTTTTCCACCATGGCGGTATAGCCGCCATCGGGGATGCCCTGATACAGCGCGTTGAAATAGTTGTTGTCGTAGGTAAAGCGGACCGGCAGGCGTTTGATGATGAAAGCCGGCAGTTCGGTGCAGGGGCGGCCCCACTGCTTGCCGGTGTAGCCTTTGATGAGCTTTTCGTAGATGTCCGTGCCCACCAGACTGATGGCCTGCTCCTCAAGATTTTTCGGGTCGGTGATGCCCGCTTCCCGCTTCTGCTCCTCGATCTTTGCCTTGGCCTCGGCGGGGGTCACCACGCCCCACATCTTATTGAAGGTGTTCATATTGAAGGGCAGATTGTAGATCTCGCCGTGATAGTTGGCAACGGGACTGTTGGTGTAGCGGTTGAACTCCGCGAACTGGTTCACATACTGCCACACTGCCTTGCTGCTGGTGTGGAAAATGTGGGCCCCATAGCGGTGGACCTGTATGCCCTCCACTTCCTCGGTGTAGATATTCCCGGCAATGTGGCCGCGCTTATCAATCACAAGGCATGTTTTGCCCGCCTTTTTTGCTTCCTGGGCAAACACCGCACCGTAAAGGCCTGCGCCTACGATGAGATAATCGTAATGGTTCATCCCTGCTTCTCCTTTTTTCTGGATTCAGGTTCATTTTTGGAGAGCGGCTTCTTCTGGCTCTCACGGTACTGGTCAATGGCGGTCTGGATGCGTGCCCGGGCTGCCTCGGGGGTGATATGCTTGAGCTGGGCCGCCGCCATGGTCTGGTGGCCGCCGCCGCCCAGACTTTCCATGATGACCTGAACATTGACCGCTCCCAGACTGCGGGCGGAAATATTCACGCCGCTCCCCACCTGCACGGCCACAAAGCTGGCCTCCACATTCTGGATGGTCAGCAGGTCGTTGGCAGCCTGCGCAATGGCCACACGGGCCTCGGGGGGCACCTCGCCGCTCACCGAGATGGCGCAGTTGCGGTACATCTGGGCAGCCTCCACAAGGTCTGCCTTGGCGTTGTACTCCACCATGGTCACATCAAAGAGCTGGCGCACCCGCTCCGTCTCCGCACCGTAGCGGCGCAGAGCGGCGGCGGCTTCAAACGTGCGCACACCGGTGTGCAGGGTGAAGTCCCGGGTATCCAGCATAATGCCCGAGAGCAGGCCCTCTGCCTCCACCCGGCTGGGCTTGTCGTCCCGGTCGCCCACATACTGCAAAAGCTCCGTGACCAGCTCACTGGCCGAGGAGGAGTAGGGCTCGTGGCAGACAAGGTCTGCATGCTCGATGAAGCCCACGCCCTTGCGGTGGTGGTCGATGACAGCCACCTTGCCGCACCTTTCCAGGATCTCCTTACTTTCCACAAGGCCCAGCTGGTATGTATCCACCACCACGCAGAGCGTTTTCTTGGAGATAATGGGCAAAGCCCCCTTGGGGTCGATAAAATCATCCGCCTGGCCGGCCCGGCACAGGGCATCGATCAGGCTGCCCGCCAGCGTGGCATCCCGCCTGACGGCGATCACCGCCGGGACATCGCAGATCTTGCAGATGCGCAGCACGCCCTCGGCAGCGCCGATGGCATCCAGATCGCTCATCCGGTGGCCCATGATGACCACATGGTCCGCCTCCTTGACGAGCCTGACCAGCTGGTCGGCCACGATGCGGCTGCGCACCTTGCTGCGCTTTTCTACGCCATGGCTCACGCCGCCGTAAAAGGTAAAGCCGTCCGGGGTCATCTCAGCGGCCTGATCGCCGCCGCGGCCCTGCGCCATATCCAGCGCCTGCACGGCCATATCCTGGGCTTCCCGCAGGGTCTTGGCTCCGCGCCCGATGCCAATGGAGATGGACAGGTTCACGCTGGGGTCCAGAGCACGGATCTTATCCAGCACATCGTAGCCGCGCTGGGCATACTGCTCCAGATGGCGCTCTTCCACCACGGCGATATAGCGGCCGCTGGCAACGCGGCGCAGAAAGCCCGTGCCCCGGCCGATCATATCCTCCAGCACCCGGTTGATGCCCTCCAGCAGGCGGGCGCGCTCACTGTCCAGCATATCGCTGAACACATCGTCGTAGCCGTCCACCAGGAACACCATGTAGCCCGGGCGGCTGGCCTTGTACTCCGTTTCGATCCTGCGCAGGGCAGTCTCCTCATTGAACACGAGCAGCGTCATGCTCTCGCTGCCGCCCGGCACGGTACTGCTGTGCACATTCCACACACCGTCGGCCAGATTGAGCTGCTGCCCCTCCGGGGTGCGCGCCTGTGCGGTGTCCAGGCCCGGCAGCAGCTTCTGTGCCCTGCCTGCAAGCCGGTCCTCGCCGCCCAGCAGCGCCGTGCGGAAGCGGCTGTTATACCACAGCACCGTCTCGCCAGAAAGCAGAGCCGCCGGCTGAGAGAGGGATTCCAGGCTGTATTGGGTCCTGGAATTTTCAGAGCTGCCGCCAGCCACCCACTTGGCGGTCCAGCGCCGCAGCTGATACCGGAAAACGCAGATGCCGATGCCCCACAGCACCACCAGCACTGCCAGCGCAGGCCAGCCCGCGGGCCGCTGCACCAGAAGCGCCAGTGTCAGCAGTGCACACAGCACTGCCAGCGCGGCGATCAGCATTTCCAACGTCCATCTCGGTTTTTGTTTCATGGAATCTTCTGCCTCCTGGTCTGCCTGCCCCGGCGGGGCGGCTTCCGGCTTATACCTCCATCAGAATGGGGAGGATCATCGGGCTGCGCTTGGTGCGGCGGTAGATATAGCTGCTCAGCGCCTCACGCACCCGGGTCTTGACGCTGTTCCAGTCGCGCACATGCTCTTCCACGCAGCGATCCAGCGCGTTTTCCACAATGCTCTGGGCCCCGTCCATCAGGCTCTCGTTCTCGCGCACATAGACAAAGCCGCGGCTCACAAGGTCAGGCCCGGCCAGCACCTTGCCGGTCTTGCTGTCCACGGTAGCCACAATGATGACCAGACCGTCCTCAGAGAGATGCTTGCGGTCACGCAGGACCACATTGCCCACATCACCCACGCCCAGGCCGTCCACCATCACAGCACCGACGGTGACAGGCTCGCCCAGCTTGATCTCGTCCCGGCTCAGGATCACGTTGGAGCCGTTCTCGGCAATGAGGATGTTGCTGGTGGGAATGCCCAGAGACGCGGCGGTCAGGGCATGCTTTTTCAGCTGCTTGTACTCGCCGTGCACGGGCAGGAAATACTTAGGTCTGGTCAGGGTGAGCATCAGCTTCTGCTCCTCCTGGCAGGCGTGGCCGGAAACATGGACATCATACATGCTCTCGTAAATGACCTCCGCACCCAGCAGGAGCAGACCGTTGACGATCTTGGTCACGCTCTTCTCGTTGCCGGGAATGGGGTTGGCGGAGATGATGATGAAGTCGCCGGGGCCCACCCGCACCTGACGGTGGCTGCAGGAGGCCATGCGGGAAAGGGCGCTCAGGGGCTCGCCCTGGCTGCCGGTGGTGATCAGCACTACCTGCTCCGGCGGGTACTGGTTCAGCTCATCCACACTGATAAGGGTGCCCTCGGGGATGTGCATATAGCCCAGCTCCTGCGCCATGGCAGTGTTATTGACCATGCTGCGGCCGCTGAACGCCACCTTGCGGCCATCCTCCACGGCCAAATCAATGATCTGCTGGACGCGGTAGATATTGGACGCAAAGGTCGCAATGATGATGCGCTTGTTCCGGGCACGGGCAAACAGGTTGCGGACACCGGCGGCCACCTTCTGCTCCGTGGCGGTAAAGCCCGGGCGCTCAGCGTTGGTGGAATCGCTCAGCAGAGCCAGCACACCCTTCTGACCATACTCCGAAAGGGTGGTCAGGTCGGTCACGCCGCAGGCCAGCGGGGTATAATCGATCTTGAAGTCGCCGGTCTGGATGATCGTTCCGGCGGGGCTGTCAATGGCAAAGGCCACGGAATCGGGGATGGAGTGGTTGACATGGATGGGCTCCACGGTAAAGCAGCCCAGCTTGATCTTCTGTTTGGGGGTAATCTCCACGAACTTGGTCTTGCCCGCCAGGCCAAACTCCTCCAGCTTGTTCCGGATGAGGCCGCAGGTCAGCCGGGTGCCGTAGATGGGCAGATCAAACTTCTGCAGCAGGT
>OFMA01000773.1_pt1 | contig 22888 bp, 18 predicted proteins | sample 1541011 | NCBI WGS metagenome assembly OFMA01 (sample SAMN04209225, study PRJEB22552) | human gut metagenome | biome: gut; material: feces | host: Homo sapiens | place: USA: Oklahoma
CCCGCCGCAGGCGGAGAAGCTCGCGAGCGAGCTTCTTTTTATATGAAAAGCTTACTGTGCATTTTCCTCTTTGGGAGTTCCGGCAAGGATAACGGAAGATGCCGGTGTCTGCTCCTGGGGAGCTTCCTGTGCAGCCTCTTCAGCAGCCTGTTCCTGAGCACTGGATGCGGTAGGATCTACTTCGCTGCAGACAATAGCCAGAGATACCAGTCCATCCCGATATTTTACGGTGTAGGTATTGCCGCTGTCGGTGGCTCCGGTCTTGTCAAAGCTGGTATGACCGCTGTTTCTCTCAGTCTGGATATAATCCAGAACAGCCGGTCCTGTGGTTTCGCCAAGAGCAGCAACCATCAGCTGGTTATAGGCCTCGTTGTAGGCTTCAATATCAGCTACTGCGGAATCAAAGTGGTAGGACATCTCAAAGGCCTGTTCCTTGTAGTTGGCAGCAGTAGACTTGGAGGTTTTCCAGATGGAGGAGGTAATAAATACATAGCCGTCCGGGTTCTGGAAACCATAGGTAATCTCTGTATTGTTTTCTGTACCGGCTGTGCGGATCGTAGTCTCAGTACGCTTATCCTGAACCTGCAGCAGAATCTTATTCATAAAGGCTTCCATCTCTGCCTGGAAGGTGGAACGGAGAGTTCCGGTAGCAGCGCGGGAGGTTCCGGCAGTAGCGGCATCGGCAGCGATGTCAGCAGCGGCCTGCTTTTTTGCAGGGCTGGGGCGCTTTGCCAGCTCAGCCTTTCTCTCGTTTTCTCTCTTCAGATCTTCCTCTGTTTTATCGATGCGGCGTCCCATATCGTCTGTGCGGAAGGAACCCATGTTAGAGTTCGGCATGGTATAACCATCGGGATCCATGGCATATACAGCGCCGTCAGCCGGATCGGTGAACCAGCCGGCATATACAGGGCGGCTTCCGTCATCATTCTCATAGTAGCGGCCAATGGCATCTTCTTTCCAGGAACCTGCAAATGCGGTAATTCCGGTAGACATGGTTAAAACGAACGCAGCTGCAGTAAATCCCAATATTTTTTTTCTCATATAGTAATACCTCCTGTAATAATCTGATTTGTTGTTTCAATGCTAAAAGCATATCATAAATAGAAAATCTGCACAACTAGATAAAATATGAAGATTATATGACGTTTTTATCATAGAAACTTCATAAAAAAACAAGAAAAAAGCTCGCTCGCGAACTTCTCCGCCTGCGGCGATCCGCTTCGGAGACGAAATTTTCTTCCGCCGCATGGCGATCCTCGCGGAGCGTTTTTATTTCATAGGACGTAATTTCCTATGGAATAAAAGACAGGAACCTTGCGGCTCCTGTCTTTTTAACGTTTCTTCTCGAAACGTCCTGTACTGTCCACATAATAGTTATCGATCCAGGTATTTTTAGCCATCACACCATCTTCGTCCAGATAGTACCAGGCGCCATCTTCCTTGTACCAGTAGTCAGATTTTCGGTTGCCGTTCTCATCCAGATAGTATCGGTTGCCGTCTACCTCCAGCCATCCGGTCGCTTTTGTACCATCATCCTGAATGTATTGCCACTCTTTATCTTCTGTCTGGCGCCACTCTCCTGCCAATGCAGGGAAGACGCTGAGAAGGCTGCAGGCAAAGGCCAAAGCCAACGCTGCTCCTGTTTTCTTTTTCACGACAGTTCACCTTCCTTTGTTCTATGCTGATTATTGGAGCCGATCTCACAAATATATTGGATCGGTTTCTGGTTTTATTATAACAATAGGTTTTTTATCTGGCAATACTCAGAGAAGGATTGTAAGGAATTGACTGGGATCGTAAGAAAATCGTTAAAAATAGAAATACTTTGTCGCTTTTTGCGACAGGTTTTCCTTTCCAAATAAAGAAAAAAGACGTATAGTGATTCTTACATGCATAAATTCAGAAAAAAGGGGTGGATGAAGTATGGATGACAGAAACAGGACATTGGAGAAGCTGACAGAAGAGAACAGGAAATTAAAGGAGGACAGAGAGATACTGCTGGATACTCTGGTTCAGATGAACAGAACTCTAAACCGGCTGATAGAGGAATATATCACAGGATTAAAAGAATAGAAAAAAACAGGCAGGTGATGTACCGGAGCAGGAAACGCTTAGCTGCTGCCAGAGCGGCTGTGTTCCAGGCGTTTTTCCAGCTCCTTATTTCGGGAGAGCAGCTTCCAGATGGTCTGATGCATCCAGTCTACAGTATGATTCAGCTGCTGATTTTCTTTCTGCAGTTCATGAAGACGCATATTCATGGAGAAAAACATATGGCGATAGCTGCAGGAACCGGTAAGGCAAAGCTCATCTTGATCGGAAGCAGTGTCGGAAGAATTCTGTTTGGCTTCAGACAGAATGTGATCCAGAATCAGAACATTTCGTTTTTCCAGAGAAAGGTGCATGAATTCCGTACAGGAAACAGACAGCAGCTTCATGTCATAGCTGCAGGCGGAACAGGAAATATGGGAATTTCGTTGGACATAGGCATAGCGTCCGCATTTGGGACAATAATATACAGATAAATCATTCATTTTTTATACACTCCTACTTATAGTCTTTATATATGACGAATTAGACAGGAATATGTAACAAATAAATGAAAAAAGTTTTGGAAAAAAGAAAAAAAGGGCGGAAAGCCCTTTTTTTGAACGGATGGTAAAAACAGGGGGTGCAAAAAGCGTCTGTTCCAAAAAGAAGAAGCCTGGTGGTTACGGAAGAATTACTCCGTTGGTGTCTACAGTCCAAACCTTATCGTTGGTGTCAGTAACATCCTTATAACCAGCGCCCAGCTCCGGTCTTGTGTGAGATTTAGAGGAAGAGGACGCCCTCTGGATGGCTCCGGAGGCATTGACCAGATAGGAAATTCCGTCCAGCTCAACCGGCGCATATTTCAGATCCCGGTCTGCACTTAAGCGCAGACCCTGACGGTAAACGCTGTTGTCACGGATTCCGTGGTAGCCGCGTCCCTTATTGCTGCCGTCAGTGTAGAAGAACCAGGTCTGATTTTCGCCCAGATCCTCATCATAGATGGACTGCTTTCCGGTTCTCATAATGCCCTCATCTCCAAAGTAGAAATTGTGAACACCGTCTTCGGTGCGGACCTGCTGAAGTCCTGTTACCAGCTCACCCCGGTGGTTGAAGCCGTATCGCTTGGAATCAACAGAAAATACCTCTACGCCCTCGGCAGATGCGTGATAGGGAACGCCTTTTTTGAAGAAAAAGGTGAAAATTTCGCCTTCCTCGCTGATTTCCGGCGCTCCTTCAATCTGATACCAGCCGTCAGCCCGCTTGCCATTCTCTTCGTAATACTGATAGGAGGCAATGGAGGGCTCTGCGGCATTGGAGGCTGTTGCAGTTTCCTCTACAGGAAGCCGGTACCAGCCGGTCTGAAGAATTCCGTTTTCAAAGGTATAATAGCTTCCGTCTATTTTCCGGTCTACCTGGTTCATAACCATGCGGCCGTTGCTGTCAAAGTAGTGCCATACCATATCTTCATCTGCATACTCGTCTTCGTTTTCCAGCTGAATCCAGCCGGTTTTCATAACGCCGTCGTTTTCATCGCCCAGATAGTAGTGGAAGCCGTTTAATTCCAGCTTTCCCGTCTGCATATGGCCTTCGTCATTGAAGTAATAATCCTTGCCATCAATGGTCTGCCATCTGGAGACCACAGATTTGCCGTCTTTTCCATAATAATACCAGCTGGTTTCCGGCATTTCGTCATCCCATTCGTCTTCATTGCTTACGCTGACCCACTGGTTGGAAACCCGTTTGCCGTCCTCGTCCACATAGTATTCGTCCACCTGGGAGGAACGGGTAATGTGTCCGTCTTCATCTAAATAGTACCATTGATTGTCCTTCTTTTTCCAGGAATCTGTCAGATAGTAGCCATCACTGTCCTTATAGCGAAGGGAACCATCCTCCTCCACCCATCCGGCGGAAGCGGCAAAGGCGGTCTGAACCAGCCCGGGAACAAAGATAGAAGGGGTTACCGCTGTCATCACTGCAGCGGTGGATAATACAGCCAGAATCTTACATTCTTTTCTCATAAATTGTTTACTCTCCTTTTTTCATGTGGCCGAAAATCCGTGTTTGCATTACCAGGCCAGTATAACGGACAACGAGCGGTTTGAAAAGTGAGGGTTACTGGAAGCGCTGGCACAGGGTGGAAGCAGATGGGGAGGGGGCTGTCAGAACCAGTGGGGTAATAAATCCGTGCAAGAAACGGGAAACTATGGTATACTAGCCGCAGAACAGTCTGCTGGAGAAGGGGCAGACAAAGAAGGAGAAAGGAGACTTCCCGATGAAAATAAAGGTATCCAATTATATTGCACAAAAACTGACGGAAAGCGGAATCAATCAGGTATTTACCGTGACCGGGGGAGGCGCCATGCATTTAAATGACGCTCTGGGACATCAGCCGGGGCTTCACTGCCTTTATCAGCATCACGAACAGGCCTGTGCCATAGCAGCTGAGGCTTATGCCAGAATCCACAATAAAATTGCTGCTTTATGTGTAACTACGGGACCAGGAGGAACCAATGCGATTACCGGAGTTGTCGGCGGGTGGCTGGATTCTATTCCCATGCTGATTTTATCAGGGCAGGTTCGCTATGATACCACAGCCCGCTGGACAGGGCTGGGAATTCGGGCTATGGGGGATCAGGAGTTTGATATTACCAAGGCCATTGACTGTATGACAAAATACAGTGAGATGGTGGTGGAGCCCATGCGAATTCGTTATTGCCTGGAAAAGGCTCTTTATCTGGCCCAGTCTGGCCGTCCGGGACCTGCATGGTTGGATATTCCGCTGAATGTTCAGGGCGCGTATGTGGATTCGGATGAGTTAATCGGGTTTGATCCTGCTGATTACGAGGCAGGCGGTACCGGCTGGGCCCTGGCAGAGGGACAGGCTCAGTATGGTATTGAGGAGGATATCGCAGGGAAGGGAGAGCACCGTCAGCTTCTTCCTCCGAAGGTCAGCAAAGAAACGGTTCGGACAATTCTGGAAAAGATCCGTCAGGCCCGCCGTCCGGTATTGAATGCAGGAAACGGAATCCGCATTGCTGGGGCTCATCAGGTCTTTTTGGAGGTTGCGGATATGCTGGGGATTCCGGTGGTAACTGGCTGGAACAGTCAGGACTGCGTTCCAGATGCACATCCACTGTATGCGGGAAGAGCCGGTAATATGGGAGATCGCCCGGGCAATCTGGCTGTTCAGAACAGTGATCTCGTATTCTCTGTGGGAAGCCGTCTCAGCATCCGTCAGGTGGGATATAATTATAAAACCTGGGCAAGAGAGGCCTGGATTATTTACTGTGACGCAGATGCAGAGGAGCTGAAAAAGCCCAGCGTTCATACAGATATGGCAGTTCATGCAGATGCAAGGGATCTGCTGGAGACAATGGCAGAGGTGCTGCGGGAGGAATACGCGGCAGGCGGCAAAAATCTGCCTGTGTTTGACGGCGGAGAGGGACTGCCGGGAATGAACTGGAATGAAACCTGCCGGATGTGGAGAGAGCGGTATCCTGTGGTTCTTCCAAAGCACCGGAAAGAGGAGCCGGGACGGGAGGCCAATGTCTATGCTCTGGTAGAGGAATTAAGCAGCCGTTTGAAGGAAAATCAGATTACAGTGGTGGGAAATGGTTCTGCCTGCGTGGTTGGAGGTCATGCTTACATTATCAAAAAAGGCCAGCGGTTTATCACCAATTCTGCCATTGCTTCTATGGGATATGATCTTCCGGCAGCTATCGGGACCTTTGTGGCTTCCCGGGATCCGGAATACCAGGAGGAGCCGTCAGCCAGAGAGGATATTATCCTGCTGACTGGAGATGGAAGCATTCAGATGAATCTTCAGGAGCTGCAGACGATTATTCATCACAGAATGCCGATTAAGATTTTCCTGATTAACAATGGGGGCTACCATTCTATTCGCCAGACTCAGAAAAATTTCTTTGGGGAGCCGTTAGTGGGCATTGGAGAGGACAGCCATGATCTGAGCTTCCCGGATATGGAGAAGCTGGCGGCAGCTTATGGATATCCTTATGTCAGAGCCTGCAGCAACGGAGAACTGGCCGGGGCAGTGGAGAAGACGCTGGCTCTGGAGGGGCCAGTAATCTGCGAGGTGTTTGTGACAACCGATCAGAATTTTGAGCCAAAGTCTTCAGCAAAGCGTCTTCCGGACGGAACCATGGTTTCTCCGCCGCTGGAGGATTTGTCTCCATTCCTTCCAGAGGAAGAGATGGATGCCATGATGATTATTCCAAGAATCAAAGAGTAAAGGATAGAATGATGAAGGTAATTGTAACAGGAGCTACCAGCTTTATCGGCACTGCGGCAGTACGCCTGCTTCTGCATCAGGGACACCAGGTCTGCGGAGTGGTCCGGCCGGGTTCAAAAAATCTTTCCCATTTGTGGGAGGCAGTGCCGGAAGCAGCCAGAGAGCGGCTGGCAGTGGCAGAGCTGGATATGAAGGAAATCAGAAAGCTGGAGCAGGCTCCGGAAGCAGCTGGAGCAGATGTCTGGCTTCACATCGGCTGGGACGGAGCTGGAAGCGATAACCGGATGAAGAGGCAGGTGCAGCAGGAGAATGTAAGGAATTCTCTGGAGGCTGTGCGGAGTGCAGCAGCTCTTGGATGCCGCCGGTTTCTGTTTACCGGTTCTCAGGCAGAGTATGGGGTGTATCATCAGGAAACAAGAGAGGATATGCCCTGCCGTCCTGTGTCAGAATATGGAATTGCCAAGGTGGATTTTGGCAGGCAGGCAGAGAAGCTTTGCCGGATGCTGAACATGGAGTATGTCCATGCCAGAATTTTCAGCGTATACGGGCCGGGGGATCATCCCTGGTCTCTGGTGCAGACCTGTCTGGAGACTTTTTGCCGGGGCGAAGAGATGAAGCTGGGAGAATGTACCCAGATGTGGAATTTTCTTTATATAGAAGATACGGCTGCTGCTCTGGTATGCCTGTTGACAGAAGGCCGTGCAGGTGTCTATAATATTGCAGGTAATGATACCCGCCCGTTGCGGGCTTATATTGAAGAAATGTATGAAATATGTGGAAAAAAGGGAACCTTCCGATATGGAGAACGGCCGCAGAATGCGGAGGGGCCGGCAGATTTGATGCCGGATATCGGGAAAATATGCCGGGAAACCGGGTGGAGGCCTGTGACCACATTTGCGGAGGGAATCTATGAAACATTGCATAGCCTGCGGGCATAGTCTGCCGGAAACTGCCCTGTTTACGCTGAAACAGGCGCCGGCTTCCGCTCAGGATATTCCTGACAGGGAAAATGTAGAAGAGGATCAGGGGGTGGATCTGCCGCTGTATCAGTGCAGCTGCTGTGGTCTGGTGCAGTTTGACTGCCAGCCGGTTTCCTATTATAGAGATGTAATTCGGGCCGGCGGATATTCAACTACTATGACAGAGCTGAGAAGAAAGCAGTACCGCCATCTGATTGATACCTGGCATCTGAACAGGAAAAAGTTTATCGAAGTCGGATGCGGACGTGGGGAATTTCTGAAGGTGCTGACGGAGTTTCCAGTGGAGGTTTATGGAATGGAGCATCGGGAGGCGCTGGTGGAGGAAGCGGTCAAAGCTGGTCTTTCCGTGTGGAGAGAGTTTCCGGAGACTGCGGATCAGCAGTTTCAGAATGGCCCCTTTGATGTGTTCTTATCCTTTAATTTTCTGGAGCACCAGCCAGAGCCGGGAGTAATGCTTGAGGCCATTTACCACAATCTTTCCGAGGGCGGTATGGGCCTTGTGACAGTGCCTGCCTTGGAGTATATTCTGGAACAGGGCAGTTATTATGAGCTGATTCGGGATCATCTGGCGTATTATTCCTTTGAAACCCTGCGGGCTCTTTTGGAAAAGTATGGCTTTGCTGTACTGGAGGAGGAGATGATCAACCGGGATACCATTTCCATGATTGTCAAAAAGAAACCGGACTGGAGTTTTGAGTCTTCTGCGCAGCGGAAAGACGAAGCGGCGGAGGCGGTTTCGGAAAACCTTCAAAATCCAGATTGGAATTCAGGGGCAGCTTTGGTTTCTGTAGATCCTTTGACAGATGGATACCGGGTTGTGATGGATGAGACCACGAAACTGATGGAACGGCTTCACCAGGAAGACAAGACCTTTGCCCTGTGGGGAGCAAGTCATCAGGGATTTACTCTGGCGGCGACAACGCCCCTGGGAAGCCGGGCAGAATATATGATTGATTCGGCTCCGTTTAAGCAGGGAAAATTTGCCCCTGCTTCCCATCTTCCCATTGTGGCTCCGGATGAGTTTTTTGCCAATCCTGTGGATGTGGTTCTTATTACAGCGCCGGGATATACGGATGAAATTGCAGGTATTATCCGGGAGCGGTTTGGCAGCGATGTGGAAATTTGCGCCATGCGGACCAACCGGGTAGAATGGCTGTAATGTCTCAGTGAAAATGTAACAGTTCAGCCTTGCATCTTCTTGCCCGCTTACAGCGGACAAGAAGCTTTAGGAATCCACGCAAGGCTGAACTGTTACGTGAAAATTGATGGATGACAGAAGTACAGAAGGAGAGAGCATGAGAAATCTGGAGGGACAGAGGATTGTGATAACCGGGGCAACCGGGTTTATCGGAAGAAATGTGGCAGAGCAGCTGCTGGCACAGGGGGCAAGAGTATTTGCTCTGGTGCGCCCGGAATCCAGACAGCGGAGAAGTCTGCCGGTTCATGAACATTTAACCTGGATTGAGGCCACTATGGAGGAGGCAGAAAGCTGCGCTCCTCTGATTGGACATGCAGATGGATTTCTGCATTTTGCCTGGGGCGGGGTGAACCGTGAGGAAATCGATTCGCCGGAGGTTCAGGCATCTAATGTGGACGGTTCTCTGGCGTGTCTGGAGGCGGCCCGGAAGCTGGGATGTCAGGTTTTTATGGATGCGGGATCAAGGGTAGAATATGGAATTACCGCTGATGGAACCATGGAGGAAGCTATGGAGTGCCATCCAGTCAATGCCTATGGAAGAGCCAAGCTGGAATTTGCCAAAAAGGCAGAGGCATTCTGCAGTCAGAACCAGATGACCTTCTATCATCTGCGGTTTTTCAGTGTTTACGGAACAGGGGATCATCCCTGGTCGATTATTTCCACGTTGGTGAGAGAGCTTCCCCAAAACCATAAAGTAAGCCTAAGCGCCTGTCTCCACAGGTGGAATTTTATGGAGATTTCAGATGCAGCCCGGGCAGTGACAGAGCTGTACCGGTTTTCCGATCTCCACGAGGGTGAATGCCGCGTGGTCAACGTAGCCTCAGAGGATACCAGAACTTTGCGGGAGTTTGTGGAGGAAATCCACAGAATCTGCGGAGAAAAGGGAAGTCTGGAGTACGGTACTTTTGTGCAGGCAAAGGAAGGAGCTCTGTCGATCTGCCCTGTGGTTCGGCAGCTGAAGGCGCTGACAGAGGAGACCTGGCAGGAGCAGGTTTCCTTTAAAAAAGGAATCCGGCGAATGCTGGAGGAGGAATACGGAGGTTAACATGAAAAAAATCAGTGTGCTGATTCCCTGTTATAATGAAGAGGAAAATGTGGAGCCAATCAGCCAGGCTGTGATAGAAACTCTGGAGCGGGATCTGCCCCGGTATGATTATGAGCTTGTATTTATTGACAATGACTCCCGGGACAATACGCGTCCCATTCTTCGCCGTCTTTGCCAGGAAAATCCGAAAATCAAGGCGATTTTTAATGCCAGAAATTTCGGACAGTTTAATTCTCCCTACTATGGTATGCTGCAGGTAACGGGAGACTGTGTGATTGAGATGGTTGCGGATTTTCAGGATCCGGTAGATATGATTCCCAAGTATGTGAAGGCATGGGAAGAGGGATATAAGATTGTAATTGGAATTAAGACCAGCAGTAAGGAGAGCCGGGTTATGTATGCTCTGCGTTCTCTGTATTACAAGACCATTAAAAAGCTGTCAGATGTGGAGCAGATTGAACATTTTACCGGTTCAGGACTGTATGACAGGGATTTTATTGAGGTTCTGCGGAATTTAAACGATCCTACGCCTTTTCTTCGGGGAATTGTGGCGGAGCTGGGGTATAAAAGAAAGGAAATTCCCTACGAGCAGCCGAAACGCAGGGCAGGAAAGACCCACAATAATTTCTACCGGCTGTATGATGCAGCCATGCTGAGTATTACCTCCTATACGAAGGTGGGACTGCGGCTGGCTACCTTTCTGGGAGCGGCCTGCGGTGTGATCAGCATGGGAGTCGCTCTTGTTTATCTGGTTATGAAGCTGGTCTGGTGGGACAGATTTGCAGCAGGTATGGCGCCGCTTTTAATTGGAATGCTGTTTCTGGGCTCTGTCCAGATGTTTTTCATTGGTATGGTAGGCGAGTACGTGCTGGCGATTAACCAGCGAGTGATGCGCAGGCCCCTGGTTATTGAGGAAGAGCGTCTGAATTGGGACAGTACAGAGGGAAAAGGACAAAAAGCTGATGAAGTATAAGATAGATGTAGTAAGAATCCGGGAAAATTCCATAGAGCTGAATGGCTGGGTGATTGGAAAGACACCCCAGTCCCGGGCGGAATTCCAGGTTCAGGACGGAAACCGGGAACCGGTGGAATTTCGTTATGTGGCAACCAGACGGGATGATGTAAGTCAGATTTATTATAAGCAGGTGTATGACCGGGATTATGGATTTGATATCCGTTTCCCCTACACCCGCGGCGCAGATTACTGGCTTTTGATTCGCTGTGACGGAAAAACGGCCCGGATCAAATTCAATGAAGAGCTGATTGCCAAGCGGGCCAGCGTGGCTCATAAGCGAATGGAGAAAATCCGGGATCTGATGAATATGGAGACAGTCCGGGTGGCTGTGGATTTCGGGAAAAAGCATGGTTTGAAGGCTCTGTTTTTAAAGTCCAAGCATAAGCTTCAGGGTCTGGACAATGATTATGATTACGGCGAGTGGTATGATCTGACCAAACCGACAGAGGAGGAGCTGAAACGTCAGAGAGAAACAACGCTTCCTTCTGAGCCGCTTCTTTCGGTGGTGATACCTGCCTATAAGACTCCGGAGAAGTATCTTCGCGAAATGCTGGATTCTATTCTGGCGCAGACCTACAAAAACTGGGAGGTTTGTCTTGTGAATGGAAGTCCTGCCGGAGAAGGAAAGATTGTGGAACGTGTGATGGCAGAGTACACGGCCCGGGACAGCCGTTTTCATTATAAGGATCTGGGAGAAAACCTGGGAATTTCCGGTAATACCAATGCAGCCATAGAGATGGCGTCAGGAGATTTTGTGGTGTTGGCGGATCACGATGACACGATTCCGGAGCAGGCTCTTTTTGAGGTGGCTTCGGCTATTAATGAGCATCCTGGCTGCGATGTGATTTATTCAGATGAGGATAAGCTGGATATGGACGGCGGCGCTCTTTTTGATCCGCATTTTAAGCCGGATTTCAATCCGGACCTTCTGACCAGTGTAAACTATATCTGCCATTTGTTTGTGGTAAAACGGACGCTGCTGGAACAGGTAGGCGGCTTCCGAAATGAATATGACGGAGCTCAGGACTATGATTTTATTTTCCGGTGCACGGAGGCAGCAAAGGAGATTTATCATATTCCCAGAGTTTTGTATCACTGGCGCTGCCATCAGGATTCTACGGCCAGCAATCCGGAAAGCAAGCTGTATGCCTTTGAGGCAGGAGCCAGGGCAATTATGGCTCATTATGAGCGATGCGGCATTCCGGCAGAAGCTGTGGAAAAGGGTGTGGACTACGGAATTTATCATACCCGTTTCCGGATTCCGGGAGAACCGCTGGTATCTGTAATTATTCCCAATAAGGATCATGCGGCAGATCTGGATCTGTGTATTCGTTCCATTATAGAAAGAGCCACCTACAAGAATCTGGAATTTGTGGTGATTGAAAATAACAGCACCGAGTCAGAGACCTTCACATACTATGAAAAGCTGCAGAAGGAATTTCCGCAGGTTCGGGTTGTGTGTTGGGAAAGAGAATTTAATTATTCTGCGATTAATAATTTCGGCGCGCAGTTTGCAGAGGGAGAGTATCTGCTGTTTTTAAATAATGACACAGAGATTGTGTCTCCCGGCCTGTTTGAGGAGATGCTGGGCTTCTGCCAGCGTCCGGAGGTGGGCATTGTAGGAGCAAGACTGCTCTATCAGGATGATACGATTCAGCATGCAGGGGTGGTGATTGGTTTTGGAGGCATTGCCGGTCATACCTTTATCGGACTTCATGAGGCAGAAAACAGCTATTTCCACAGAGCAATGTGCGCTCAGGACTACAGTGCGGTGACAGCAGCCTGTATGATGACAAAGGCAGAGGTATTCCGTCAGGCCGGCGGATTTACTGAGGAGCTGGCGGTTGCCTTCAATGATATTGATTATTGTATGAAGGTACGGGCTCTGGGAAAACTGGTGGTTTATGCGCCTTACGCTGTGATGCATCACTATGAGTCGAAATCACGGGGACTGGAGGATACTCCAGAGAAGGTGGCGCGATTTAACCGGGAGGTTGCTGTTTTTGCCCGCCGGTGGCCGGATATTCTGAAAAACGGAGATCCCTATTACAATCCGAACCTGACGCTTCGCAAATCAAATTTTGCTCTGCGGGATCTGCTGAAGGAAAAGATTGGAGAGCCCTATAAGCTGGAAGGATAGATTTGGAAAAGTGAGATACAATATGGAAAAGAAAGTAACAGTGATTATTCCTAATTATAACGGACTGAAGTTTATGGAACCGTGTATGGCGGCTCTGAAGGGGCAGACCAGTCAGGAATTTGACGTGCTGGTGGTAGATAACGGATCCACAGACGGAAGCGCAGAATGGCTGAAGGCGCATCAGATTCCCGGTATTTTCCTGAAGGAGAATACCGGGTTTTCCGGTGCTGTTAATGCAGGAATCCGGGCTTCCCGGACGCCTTATGTGATTCTTTTAAACAATGACACAGAGGCAGAACCGGATTATATCGAAGAACTGGTAAAGGCAATAGAACAGTCGCCCCGCATATTTTCTGTAAGCCCCAGAATGATTCAGATGCACCGCAGAGAACGGATGGATGACGGCGGTGATATGTACAGCATTATGGGCTGGGCCTATCAGAGAGGTGTAGGTCAGGAAATTGAACGTTATGAACGTCCCTGCCATATTTTTTCTGCCTGCGCCGGCGCGGCGATTTACCGCCGGGAGATTTTTGAGGAAATCGGATATTTTGATGAAATGCATTTTGCATATCTGGAAGACATTGATGTGGGATACCGGGCGAAAATTGCGGGATACTATAATAGATATTGCCCCAGCGCCATTGTGTATCATGTGGGAAGCGGAACCAGCGGCTCCAAATACAATTCCTTTAAGGTGCGGCTGGCGGCCCGCAATTCTGTATATTTGAATTACAAAAATATGCCGCTGCCTCAGCTCTTTGTAAACAGTATTCCCATCCTTTTGGGGGTGGTTGGAAAATATCTGTTTTTTAAGAAACGGGGATTTGAGAAGGAGTATCTGGACGGTATTGCCGAGGGACTGCGGACAGTAAAGCATACAAAAAAGGTTCCCTACAAAAAAGAAAATTTCAAAAATTATCTGGCGATTGAGTGGGAACTGATTTACGGTGCGGCTTTGTATATTTATGAGTTTTCCAGACGCCATCTGAACGGTTAAATTATGACAGCGCCGGAGAACAGGGGACGCAGCAGAGCGGGAAAAAGGAATAAGAAAGAAACGTCTCTGATATTTAAGAAAAAATTTATAGAGTTCAGTGTTAAAATCGTGTATAATCGTTACCATTAAGTTACTATGCAGTTTGGAACCGGGGCAGTGCTGGCCCCGGAACTGGAAACAAGGTGGATCCTATGATAAAAGATAACCAGACCAGGTTTAACCGCCTGCACGTTCTTTTAGACGCGCTTGTGATTGCCGCGGCCTATATTCTCAGCTGGTTTATTTTCCTGAAAATCGGAATGTTCGGTAAGGCGGGAATCCTGCCTACCTGGTTTTATATGAGCGCACTGGTCATCATTGTGCCGGTGTATCTTCTTTTGTATACATTTTTTAAACTGTTTACTCCCAAGCGGGTACAGGGCAGAAGGCTGGAATTTGCCAATATTTTTAAGGCCAACCTGATCGGTCTGTTTCTATTTGGGACAATTCTGTATCTGGGAAGGGAGAATCCCTACCTGCATCATTTTTCAGCAAGGCTGGTGGGCGGTTTTTTCCTGATTAATATTGCAGCCGAGACTCTGGAGCGGTATCTGATTCGGAATATGCTCCGCTCTATTCGCTCCAAGGGCTACAACCAGAAGCATGTTCTTTTGGTTGGTTACAGCCGGGCTGCGGAAGGATATATTGACCGTGTGTTATCCAATCCAGAGTGGGGATATCAGATCCAGGGAATTCTGGATGATCACCGGGAGAAGAATGAAGAGTACCGTGGAATTAAGATTATTGGTCCGGTCAGCAATCTGAAATCGATTCTGGATCTGAACTTAATGGATGAAATTGCCATTACTTTAAGTATTGGTGATTACGGCGATCTGGAGCAGCTGGTGGCAGAATGTGAAAAGTCCGGAGTCCATACAAAATTTATTCCGGACTACAATGGAATTATTCCTACAAAGCCTTATACAGAGGATTTGCAGGGACTTCCAGTCATCAATATCCGCAGAGTTCCGTTAAATGATTTGCTGAATGCCACTGTCAAGCGGATTGTAGATATTTTCGGCGCAGTAGTTGCTCTGGTTCTGTTTTCTCCGATTATGCTGGTGACAGCAGGGCTGATTAAGCTGACCTCCCCTGGGCCGCTGATTTATAAGCAGGAACGGGTAGGACTTCACAATCGGCCCTTTAATATGTACAAGTTCCGTTCTATGGAGGTGCAGGAGCCTGACAAGGAAAAGGGAAAATGGACGACGCCCCATGACCCCAGAGTGACGCCGGTGGGACGGTTTATCCGAAAGACCAGCATCGACGAGATGCCGCAGCTTTTCAATGTGCTGCTGGGGGATATGAGCCTGGTGGGGCCGAGGCCGGAGCGGCCGTTTTTTGTGGAAAAGTTTAAAGAAGAAATTCCCCGCTATATGATTAAGCACCAGGTTCGTCCGGGGATGACCGGATGGGCTCAGGTCAATGGATACCGCGGCGACACTTCGATTGTCAAGCGGATTGAGCATGACCTGTATTATATTGAAAACTGGACCCTGGGATTTGATTTCAAGATTTTATTCCTGACATTTTTCAAGGGTTTCATTAATAAAAATGCCTATTGATTTCCTGGTGGAAAGAGGCAGTAAGCCAGACAGAAAGAGGTACGTCAATGAATCGTGATTTTGATGAGGAGTTAGGGCGCAGCAGACAGGATGGCCGGAGACGGGAAACAGGATCCCCGGACAGCCGGGCAGAGCATTCCGGCGGGCGCAGAGGTGAAACAGGAAGCGGTGCGTATTCCAGAAGACACAGCAGCCACAGAGCCGGATACGGAACGGCAGGAGCTGATTACCGCAGTGAACAGGAGCTGTGGGAGGAGAGAAAACGCCGTCAGCTGCATCAGGAGGAGGCAGGTGAGTCTGAAGCCTTTTCTGGAAGAGCAGAACGCAGCTTCGGAAGCGAGGAGCGCACAGGACGGGGCAGAAGCAGGGCAGCAACCTCCAGAGGCAGAGGCGCACGTCCGGAGACGGGAAGGAAACAGTCCTCTCAGACAAGACAAAGCGCCCGTCAGACTGCGGCAGGAGCAGACGGGCTGTCTCCCAGAGTTCAGGCGCAGATTCAGAAGAAAAAAAGACGTTGCCGTCTGATCATTATGATTGCTGCAGAATGTATTGCTCTGGCTCTGATTTTCGGTTACGGTTTTGTGGCCAGAACGATGGCAAAGATTCAGCGTCCGGAGAATTTCAATATGGACAGCATTGCTACCAATGAGATTTCTGAGGATGTGGCAGAGCAGATGAAGGGCTATTGGACCATTGCTCTGTTTGGTGTGGATTCCCGGGGCAATGTTGTGACCAAGGGAACCAATGCGGATGTTAATATGATCTGCAATATTAATCGGGATACAGGAGAGATTAAGCTGGTTTCTGTATACAGAGACACATATTTGAATGTTTCTAAGGAAGGCACCTACAATAAGCTGAATTATGCCTATGCTGTAGGCGGGCCAGAACAGGCGATTGAGACTCTGAACCGGAACCTGGATTTGGAAATCAACGACTATATGACCTTTAACTGGAAGGCAGTGGCAAATGCCATTGATATTCTGGGAGGCGTAGATATTGAACTGAGCAAGGCGGAATTTTATTATATTAACTCCTTTATTACAGAGACAGTAAAAGCAACAGGTATTGGTTCTCATCAGTTGACCCACGCTGGAATGAACCACCTGGACGGCGTACAGGCTGTAGCCTATGGGCGTCTCCGTTTGATGGATACGGATTTTGCCCGGACGGAGCGTCAGAGAAAGATTGTGCAGCAGGCCTTTGAGAAAGCGAAAAAGGCAGATTTCCAGACACTGTACGTTTTGATTGGAACGGTCTTTCCACAGGTTTCTACCAGTATCTGGGTGGATGATATGGTGAATAATGCAAAGAATATCAGCAAATTCCATCTGGGTGAAACCACAGGCTTCCCTCAGGCCCGGGGCAATGCCAACATCAAAAAGAAAGGTGATGTGGTAGTTCCGGCAACACTGGAAAGCAATGTAAAGAAGCTTCATGAGTTCCTGTATGGCAATACAGATTATACTCCTTCTGAAACCGTAAAGAAAATCAGTACAAAAATTGCCTCTGATACGGGAATTTACAAGGAAGGCCAGTATGTAGATAAGGTAGGAACAGACGGAGGTGTGATTCAGCCGCCGAAGACAAAGCCGGCAGAAACACAGAAAGAAGAGACAGAATCTGCAAAAGAAACAAAGGAAACAGCAGAAGAAGGTTATCAGTATATTTATGTAAAGGATGAAAATGGAGAGCGTGTCCGTAAAAAGATAAAGATGGAGACTAATGCAGACGGCGAATACGTAAAGTGGGAAACGGATGCAGACGGATATCTGACGGATGAGCGCGCCCCGTCTCAGACGCTTGATCCTGCAGAAACGGATGAAAATGGAAATCCAAAGGAAACTACAGGAAGAGACTGGATCCGTCCGACGGAGACAGATGCAGACGGCAATATTATTTATCCTACAGATGCAGACGGCAATTATATTACAAATCCGAATGAAACGGCTCGTCCGGGAGAATCTTCTTCTGGAAGCGGTGTACTTCGTCCGGGAGAGTCTTCCTCCGGAAATGGTACATCAGTTCGTCCAGGAGAGACAACCTCCGGCAATGGAACGCCGACCCGCCCGGGAGGAAGCAGTTCCGGTTCTCAGGAGACAGGGGCTATCAGACCGACAGCGCCGGAAGGCTCGTCTGGATCCAGACCTGGAAATGTGACAGATGCGCCGGGAACCATTGCAACTACAGGCTCTGCAGAAAACGGCGGCCCGGGAAGTTCTTCATCCGGAAATTCCGGCAATACAGGCGGCCCGGGAGGCAGCTCACAGAATACTGCTCCAACCGTCTCCCCAGGTCCTGGGGGCGGTGAGACCTCGATTGTTCCTACAGCGGGAACAGGCGTAGTGGCAGGACCGGGACAATAAGATGCCCCCGTCCTGAACAGTTATATATTTTCAAAAAACAGGACTGATACGGCGGTTCGGGCAGTTATCTGCCTGAGACCGCCGTAAAATTTAAAAAAACACAGGAATTCACATACAAACAATAATTCCATCACATTTTCGACACAAAATCACGATATAGTTTCCATATAAGAAAAAAGAAAACAAAAACAGCTTAGAGAAGATACAGGAAGGAAAAGACATACGAGCTGTTGCGTCATATATGGAAATCGAGAAAGGAGATTGTGAGTATGTTTGATAACGAAAAAAATGGATATTGGGAAAATGGAAGCGGAGCGGGAAACCAGAGCGCAGATCAGGACGGCTATGTAAGGCCAGAGAGCCAGAGCGCAGACCAAGGCGGCTATGTAAGGCCAGAGAGCCAGAGCACAGACCAGGGCGGCTATGTACGGTCAGAAAGCCAGAGTGCAGATCAGGACGGCTATGTAAGAACAGAGAGCCAGAACACAGACCAGGGCGGCTATGTACGGTCAGAAAGTCAGAGCGCAGACCAGCAGGAGGCTTATACAAAACGGGACTACAGGAATACTTCCTATATTCCTCAGGAGAGAGAGCATCACGGAAAGAGGAAAGGTTCTATGGCTTTAAAAGTGGCTGGAGTAACTGCGGCAGCACTTTTATTCGGAACAGTAGCCGGAGGAACTATGTTTGCTGTGAATACAGTAGGCGAACTGGTAAAGGGCCGTTATACAACAGAAAGCACATCTGAGCCAGTGACTGTGGCTCAGGCAGAAACAGAAGGAAATTCTGCCTCAGGCGGGACTTCCGGAAATGGCGGAGTGCCGGTAACTCCGGCGATTCAGACGGATGTTTCCTCTATTGTAGAAAAAGCAATGCCGTCAGTAGTTGCCATTAACAACACCATGCTTCTTCAGCAGCAGACCTGGTTTGGTCCAAGCCAGACCATTGAGGTTCCAAGCAGCGGCTCTGGAATTATTGTGGGACAGAATGATGAAGAGCTTCTGATTGTTACGAATAATCATGTAGTTGAGGATTCCAAAGAGCTGACGGTTACCTTTATTGATAATGAACCAGTGACAGCAGCCATTAAGGGAACAGACTCAGATTCCGATCTGGCAGTGATTGCAGTGAAGCTCAGCGATATTCCGGCTGAGACTATGAGTCGGATTAAAGTAGCAACTATGGGTGATTCTGATGCTTTGAAAGTTGGTCAGGGCGTAATTGCCATCGGAAATGCATTGGGATACGGACAGTCTGTAACAGTGGGGTATGTCAGCGCCCTGAACCGTGAGGTTCATGCAGAGGATGACACAACCAGACATCTGCTTCAGACAGACGCTGCCATTAACCCGGGCAACAGCGGCGGCGCACTGTTAAATATGAATGGCGAGGTTATCGGCATTAACGCTGCTAAATATTCTTCTACAGAGGTAGAGGGAATGGGATACGCAATTCCTGTTTCTCAGGCGCAGGATATTATCAATGAACTGATGAACAAGAAAACCAGAGTAGCTGTAGATGAAAGAAAACAGGGATATCTGGGCATTCAGGGACAGAATATTGATGAGACGGCAGCAGCTATGTATGGTATGCCGCGGGGTATTTATGTATATAAGATTACGGAAGACAGTGCAGCATCCCGCTCAACACTGAGAGAAAAAGATATTATTACCAAGTTCGACGGTCAGACTGTTCGTACTATGGAGGATTTAAAGGAAATGCTGACCTATTATGAGGGCGGTGACACAGTAAATCTTACAGTACAGTCTCTGGAAAATGGACAGTATATGGAACGTACTGTGGAAATTACACTTGGAACAAAGCCGGCTCCGGAAACCAACTAAAAAGGAGTCAGATAGAAATTGCTGGATAGAAAACAGCAGGTGAAAGCAGATACTCAGAGTGTTTTGTATACACCCTGAGTATTTGCGTACAAAGTAAAGGCTCAGGAAAGGGATTAAGAGGATGGAAGAAAAGGAACTGCGTACCGGAACAGAAGAGGGAAAGGATTCCGGGGCTGAGGAGAAAGACGGACAGGAGTATGAGAAGATCTGCTACATTTGCCGTCGGCCGGAGAGTAAGGCTGGCAGTATGATTGTGATGCCGGGCAATATGTGTCTGTGCCATGACTGTATGCAGAAAGCATTCGATTCAATTATGGGCGGAGGTATGAATATACCGGGAATGGATTTATCCAAGGTGGATTTTTCTAAAATATCGGGAATGCCCTATATGAATATGAATTTCTCTGTTCCGCCGGAGGGGGTGGATACGGAGCATGCAGGAATTGCTCCCAGACAGCAGCTGAAGAAAAAGAAGAAAAAAGAAGGGCCGGAATTTGAATTGAAAGACATTCCGGCGCCTCATGTGATCAAGCAGAGATTAGATGAATATGTGATTGGCCAGGAACGGGCAAAGAAGGTCATTTCTGTGGCAGTGTACAATCACTATAAGCGGGTATACGCGGAGGATTTGAGAAATTCTGGAAAAAATCAGGAGGCGGCACAGGAAGACGTGCGGATTGAAAAGTCCAATATTCTTATGGTAGGCCCTACTGGAAGTGGGAAGACCTATCTGGTAAAAACCCTGGCAAGGCTTTTGGATGTGCCCTTAGCCATTGCGGACGCTACCTCTCTTACAGAGTCAGGTTATATCGGAGATGATATTGAAAGCGTTGTGTCAAAGCTTCTGGCAGCAGCAGGCAATGATGTTCAGCGGGCAGAACACGGAATTATTTTTATTGATGAGATCGACAAAATTGCCAAGAAAAAAGAAACCAATACCAGAGATGTCAGCGGAGAATCGGTTCAGCAGGAGCTTCTAAAACTTCTGGAGGGCAGTACAGTTGAGGTACCGGTAGGCTCCAATCAGAAAAATGCCCTGTCACCGATGGCGACGGTAAATACAGATAATATTCTGTTTATCTGCGGAGGCGCATTCCCGGATCTGGAAACAATTATCAGGGAGAGGCTGGCAAAAGCGACTTCCATGGGTTTTGGTGCTCAGCTCAAGGACAGTGTGGATGAGGCAGAAAATGTACTTCGCCAGGTAACAAGCGAAGATCTGCGGGCCTTCGGTATGATTCCAGAGTTTTTAGGACGTCTGCCTGTGGTAGTGACTCTGGATAAGCTGACAGAGGATATGCTGGTTCGGATTTTGAAGGAACCGAAGAACGCGATTTTGAAACAGTATATCCGTTTACTGGAGATGGATGAGGTGAAGCTGGTCTTTGATGATGAGGCTCTGCGGTGGATTGCAACAGAGGCTCTGAAACGGGAAACAGGAGCCAGAGCACTGCGGGCAATTCTGGAAGAATATATGCTGGATATTATGTATGAAATTCCCAAGGATCCTAATATCGGTTCTGTAGTCATTACACGCCCCTATTTGGAAAAAAGCGGCGGCCCTATGATTCAGATGCGGGGTTAAATTATTCCCGCATCTGCAGAAAACTCTGATAGAGATTCAGCATTCCGAAGCCCCATTGTCGGTTGGGCCAGGAAAAACCGGGATTTCTGTCAGCGCCGCGGATGAGAATGGCTTTCAGAGAGGTACTGGTCAGAGTTTTGTCATTTCCGCCAGTAATGCCCCAGGAGAGGAGAACAGCAGCAGCACCGGCTGTAATGGCAGCAGCAACAGAGGAACCGGTGCGCCATGTAAGAACCGGAGTTTTTGTTTCTGCTTCCTTTTCCGTTTGTATGGCAGGCCCCTGGACACGGACGCCGGGAGCGGCCAGATCAGGTTTTATTTGTCCGTCTCTGGTGTAGCCACGGCTGCTGTGAATATAAATGCTGTTATTCGAGTGATTAAAGGTACTGACTGTAGCAGGCATCAGGCCGTTTCCCGGATCTGTAATCGTTGTGTCTGGATCTGGACGGAGAAAAATCGTCTCTTCTGAGACAAAACCATGCATGGGGAGCCACATATGGAACTGACCGTGGATAGAGAGGACAGGATATACACGAATATGCCAGATTCCCTGAGCCGGCGTTTCAAACCGCATAAAAATCAGCTGACTCCCGGAGTTGGTCTCATTAGGCAGATAGGACAGGGAAATCCGGGAGGAGTCCAGGCGAAAGGGAATGACGGTGTCATTTCCCAGAACCAGAGGAATTCGTTCCACAATTTCCCCAGAGGGAGAAACAAAGCCTACTGTGTACAGCTCTGGATTTTTTGCCCACATTTCCAGGCAGAAGCCGGCGTCTCCAGATCCTACCCGAATTTCCACATCATCGAAATCCTGATTTTCGGAAATTCCTCCAAAATAGTGGTGGTGATAGCCAGCTTCATTTCCTGCGCCTGCAGACAGAAAGAACCCCTGGGTTCCAATTAGATCCTGAAGCTGGAGGGAAAGCGGAGAGGTGCCGTCATGGGCTCCCTGAGAGGTTCCTGCGCCCAGATAGATGACCAGAGGCATCTGATACTGGCTGGCCAGCCCCAGAAGATAGCTGACAGCCGCCATAATATCATTTTCCTGATAGGCCGGGATCTCCGGGCGAATCAGAAAAAAGTCCCGCAGATACTGTTTTGCGGGCTTTAATTTTACTACAGCAAGGGAAGACTCTGGAGCCGCTCCGGAAAAAGGCTCCGGAAGACTGATCTGGTTTCCGGCAGCAACGCCTGCCATAAAAGTGCCGTGGCCGTCTGTATCACGGCTTGGAACAATTTTATAAGGCTCTTCAGAGGAAAGAGCCTGGTTGATCTGTTCCTGACTGTAGACGGTTCCATATAAGGGCTGAAAGCCTGGAACTGGCTCTGGCGCTGACTCTCCAGAAACAGACTGATCCCAAATGTTATAGATACGGGTGGTGCCATCAGCTTTGCGAAACAGCGGGTTGGTATAGTCGATGCCTGTATCGATAAAGCCGATTAAAACACCGCGGCCTGCAGCATTTAAAGCAGGCTGTTCAAATACAGGAGAGATTCCGCTGACTTCCAGAGCAGTTGTGTCCTGAAGCCCGTAAAGCTTTGGAATATTTTCGTAGGAATAGCGGGAAAGGGTTAAGGGGAGAGCCTGCTCCAGAGGAAGATGAAAAATGGCAAAATCACGGCTGACGTAATTGAAACAGCGACGGTCTTTCTGATCAGGCATTTGCCAGGGAGAACGGGCAGGGTACCGGACAATAAAATCCGCGAAATCCTCTGATGCAGGAGAAAAATCACAGAGCTTCATTTTTTCACCTTAATATTCTTTGTATGTAACAGTTCGCCTTATGTGGATTCAGGCATTAAAACTCTTATGAAAGCAAACTTTCAACGAGTT